>OBEQ011982159.1_pt1 | contig 206942 bp, 197 predicted proteins | sample 1670901 | NCBI WGS metagenome assembly OBEQ01 (sample SAMEA104232315, study PRJEB22302) | groundwater metagenome | biome: forest; feature: aquifer; material: groundwater | place: USA | collected 2011-08-07 | depth 5.4 m
GGCTACGCTCAACTCGGTCAGAAGCTTCGTGCGGCTGGCCATTGGACGTGTCCCTCCTCCTATCTCATCGCAGAGTTGGGTCCGGGATACGTCCTCTCTCTTTCTCCTCTTGAAAGTACACAACCTAGCGTACGCTACCCGACCCCGAGAATCGTTTGACAGGGTAGAAGCAAGTCAGTATACTCGGTTCAAGTTTCTTGAGGGAGTCGCGCGAGCCGAAGCGCAGGAGTTCTGCGCAACGCCCGCATCGTCGGCGCACACAACGGACCTGCTCACAGCCCAGCGCGGGCTGTGGATGTCGAAGCGGCGTGCACTCCTTGCGACCTACCTCAGCGACTTGACAGCATAGTAGAGTAGTCCCTGCAGGCCCACCGGGAGTGCACGCGCGGTGGGTTTGTGTGTTTTTTGAGGCGACTGTAGGGTGCATCCTGCGGGTATGAGCACTGCGACTGGAACGCGTGCGTGTCTGAGCGCGTTGAAGGAGGGAGAAAGCGCCCTCCGGGCGCCCCTGACACGATCCTGAGGGAGTGGCGATGAAAACTGTTCAGGACTACGCGCAAGAAGCCCGCCACGATCGGCGGTTGAGCCGGACCACGCATCACTACATCTCCGACATGATCGAGTACTACGGCAAGGAGCGAGTCTTCGAAGGCGTCTACGGGATGGACAAGCAACTCGACCAGATCATCGCGTACTTCCGCGCGTATTCGATGTCCATGGAACGCCGACTCTTGCTGCTCGTCGGCCCGCAAGGATCGGGGAAGTCCATGACGGTGGATCGCCTCAAGCGCAAGCTTGAAGAGTACTCCCATACGGCCGAAGGCGCGCTCTACGCGGTGGAGGGATGCCCGTTTCACCAGCACCCCTTCGACCTCGTCCCCCTAGAGGTGCGCGAGGAACGGGAGCTTTACTGGCATGAGGAAGCGGTCCCGTGTCCCCTTTGTGACCGGCTGATCGCCCGCCACGGGGGGTGGGGCCATGTTCCGGTCGCCCGGATCTACGTCTCCGCCCGGGAAAAGGTCGGAGTCGCAAAGCACACCCCAACCGATCTGCGCCGCGAAGATGTCACGAACTTTGTCGGCAACATCAACTTCGCGATGCTCCGCGAGCGTGGCTCGACCTACGACCCCGACGCCTATGACTTCGAAGGGAAGATCATCTGGGCGAACCGGGGGATCCTGGACTGGACCGAAGTCTTCAAGAGTCGCCGCCAGCTCCTTTCCCTCCTCCTTGAGCTGATCCAATCCAAGCGCATCGATCTCGCGAACTTCCCCACCGTCCATGTCGATGAGGTCGTGATCGGGCACAGCAACTACCCAGAGTACACTGTCTTCCTGTCCGAGGAGATCATGGAGCCACTCCGGGGGCGGATTCACAAGATTGACTTCCCCTACAACACGAACCTCGAAGGCGAGCAGAAGATCTATGCGACCCTTATCGAGCGGGCAAACCGGGTGCGGGGAGAGCACAAGCACGTGCCGACGGACGTTTTTGAACTCTCCGCCCGATACGCGCTCAAGACGCGCGAGGAATCGCAAGGTCTTCGAGGACTATCCCCACGGTTCTTTGAAGACGCGTTCTCGCACGCGTACATCGGGGCGGGGCAGTGTCTGGATGTGGAGACGATCTCGACGGCGATCGAGCGGACCTTTGACCACCAGTCGATCAAAGACCTCAACCTCAAAGAACTCCTCAAGCAATTCGAAGAGACCAAGGTCGAGTTCATCAACAAGAAGATCGACATGATCGTGGAAGACATCGTGCCGACCCACTTCTACGATTACGGGCAGAACCTGTACCTGAACTACCTGGAGACCGCCGCCCGGAACGTCATCGGGGAACAGCTCTCCGAGAGCGAGAAAGAGCTAGTCGAAGAGGTCGAAGGGATCATGGTCCAAAAGCGGCAGATCAGCCGCCAAGGGCGAATGGCCTTTGAGAACGTCCTCTTGGAGCGCAAAGACGAGCTCATGAAGATGGGGTACAAAGACAACGAGCACCTCCGCCCCGTCATCAACGAGATCGTGTTCAACAAGATCAAGAACCTCTTGCGGCTCTATGAGAAGAGCGAGGAACTCGACCCCAAGAGTCAGGAGCTTATGGACGTGCTCTACCGCAGCGCCCGTGAGGAACACGGCTACTGCGATATCTGTGCGAAATCGCTGTTCAAGGTCATCGGGCGAAGTTTCTAGCGCGCCGGACGGGACCCCGCCGCGGCCCAGGAAGCAGACATGGCTGATCCCGGCAAGCTCGATAATCCACTCCGGATTCACCGCGGGCACATCGCCCAGTACAAACACGACCGCTTGCTGCGCGAGTACCTCAAGCAGAACCTCAACGAGCTCATCCAGCAGAAAGAGCTCATCGTCAACGGCAAAGTCAAGACACAAATCGCGACGTTGGATCTCCCCACGCTGAAGTACGGGGACGAGGTGACGGTCCTCGCCCGTGGCGGGGGGAGCGGGTCGGGGTCTGGGGGCGGGAAAGGCCAAGGTGGGGACGAGGACATTCAAGTCTTGGGTGGGATGCTCGGGGGCGATCATCACGGCAAAGAACTCCGGGTTGAGCTGGACTTTGACGAGTTTGTTCGCCTGGCACAGGAAGTGCTGCTCGAAGAGATTCAGCTCCCCGCCTTCACCGAGGCCGTCCACGGCGGGGAAGTGGACAGCGAAGATCAGCCGGAGTTGGATGATCTTGATCGCATGGGGCTCCGTCCCGATCTCAATCTTGAGGAGACGATGCTCCACGCGTTGGTGCGGACCGCGCGCGAGCAGGGTGTAGCCGACTACGATGTCGACTTGCGCCAAGATGGCTGGTATTTCATTGAGGACCCGTCCGTCTACCAGAACCATCGGTCAGTGGAGATCTACGTGCTCGACATCTCCGGCTCCATGCGCGGCGAGTACCTCTCGCTGGTGCGGAAGACGATCTTTGTCTTGTGGTGGTACCTGGAACGCCGGTACCCCACGAACTTGCGCCGCTATGTCGTTTTCCAAGATGTAGCGGAGGAGAAGACGCGGGACGAATTCTTCTGCGTCGAGTCGTCTGGAGGGACGCACATCTCCGCCGGGTTCGAGCGGGCGATGGAGCTGCTGCAGGGGGTCACCGAGTACGACAAGTTCCTCTTCCTGTTCACCGATGGTGAGACCTCGTCGGGGGACTTCGACCTCGCGAAGCGGCGGTATGAGGAAGCCGTCGGAAAGTTCGATGTCGTCTGCTATGGGCACGTGAACCCGGGAGGCCGAGGTATCGGCGGGTTCTCCGAGTACGTGCAGGACACCGCTCGGGAACACCCGTCGGCGACCTTTGCGAACCTCATGGACATTGAGACGATCCGTGCGGCGATGGTAGACTTTCTCGCCTTTTTCAAAGGCGCGAAGCTTGGAGCGAAGCGATGGAAGAGTACAACGCGATCATAGAGCACATCGAAGCCCTCGCGCGCCAAAAAGGGTTGTCGTTCGACCCGGTGTTCTTCCGAGTAACCGATAGCGATGAGATCGCCGAAGTCGCGAGCATGGGGCTCCCCAACCGGTTCATCCACTGGTACTGGGGGGGCGCCTACAAGGAGCTGGTCCTGCAACAGAACAAGGAAGTGTTCAGCATCCTGGAGCTGGTGCTGAACACCAACCCCTCGCACGCCTTCCTGCGGGGGACGAACACGTACCTGCAAAACGTGTTAGTCATCGCGCACGTGTTCGGGCACGTCGACTTCTTCAAGAACAACCACTGGTATCGGAAGTCGAACAAGAACATGCTCAACGAGGCCGAGCTCCACGCCCGCACGATTCGCCGGTACGAGGAGCAGTTCGGTTCCGAGAAAGTCGAGCACCTGCTGGACGCTCTGCTCACGGTGGCGACGACCGTCAACGCGTTCGAGCGGAATTCGCTGGAGCGGCGGAAGCGGCTCATCTACCACCTTGAGGAGAAAGCGCCGCTCGAAGACTGGGAACGGCATCTCCTGCAGCTGGTGCGCGAGGAAGCCGAATATTTCGACCTCATCCAGCGGACCCACATCATCAATGAGGGCTGGGCGACGTTCGTGGAGACAGAGCTCCTCCGCGACATCCTCGACACGAAGGCATGGGCCAGCCTCAGTGTGCAGTTGAGCAACCGTCCAGCCCCCTACACGATCGGGTATGCCCTCTTCAAGCAGATCAAGGATGCCCGAGGATTTGCGGCGGCCCTCGAGACCCGGTCGTTCTATGAGGACATCCGGCTCGTCGACGAGGTGCTAACCGAGGCGATGGTTAAGCGTCTGGACATCTTCGTCTACGACCCCAAGGAGAAGCAGAAGTCCTACGACCTCAAGCAGGTGAAGGACATGCTGATTGCCCAGAAGCTCTACAAGGGAGAACCCTACATCGAGGTCGAAGCGGGCAATCATCATCGCGAGCTCATGCTGGTTCACCGGGATGAGGAGCGCAAACTCGACCCCAAGCGAGTGGGGCTATTCCTCAAAGCCGTCCACTCCTTGTGGCGGAACCCGGTGCGACTCCGTGCGAACAGCAAGGTCTACTCATTCGACCGGCGGGGTTTCAGCTCCACGTAGCAACACACCGCATCTATGGAGTTCATAGGAAAGATCGTCCTGGTCACCGGGGGGAGCCGGGGGATCGGTCGGGCCATTGCGCAAGCGTTTGCGCAAGGTGGTGCCGCGGTCGCGATTGCCTACGCGCATGGGGCGCCTGAGGCCGACGGGGTCGCGGCTGCGCTCCGGCGGGCGGGTCGGCGGGCTCTCGCGATCCGCGCGGACGTCGCCAAGGCCACCGAGGTCAAGGCGCTAGTGGCGCAGGTCCTGGAGGCCTGGGAGCGGCTCGACATCGTGATCAACAACGCTGGCATCCTCTACCGGGACGGGCTCGCGGAAACCACCCTGCGGACCTGGGAGGACGTGCTCGCCACCAACCTGACCGGCGCGTTTTTGTGCTGCCAGGCCGCCGCGCCTGCGCTGCGCCAGCCAGGGGCTGCGATTGTCAACATCGCCAGCATCCGGGGGCTCGTTGGGGGAAGCGGTCCTGCCTACGCGGCGAGCAAAGGGGGGTTGCTCGCCCTCACGAAGACGCTGGCCCGGGACCTGGCCCCCCACGTTCGGGTCAACGCCGTCGCCCCTGGGTACACTGAGACAGCCCTCCACACGCACCTAACCGTCGGTGAGCGCGCGGCAATCGCGACGCGCATTCCACTGGGCCGCTTTGCTGAACCGGAGGAAATTGCGCGCGCCGTGGTGTTCCTCGCCTCCGCCCGGGCGAGCTACATCACGGGGCAAACCCTCGTGCTCGACGGGGGGCTGACGATGTGGTAGTCCTGTTTGGCACGGTTCCGTCGTCCTTAGCCATCACGCGAGCCTGACAATGCCAAGAGCCAGGGAATCGATCCCCTGGCTCTTGGACTGTCACGCGGGCTCTAGCCCGCTCAGCGAATCGTCGGCGGTTTCGCGCCGAGGGTCTGGGGAGTGATCATGAAGAAATCGAGCACGGCCTTGGAAATGCGCTCGTCGACGCCAAGCTGTTGGAGCTTGGCCTTGTCACCGCTCTTGAGCGCGGCAACCTCCTCTGGGGTCAGGTCAAACCCCGAGAGGGCAGTAACTGGGTTCTCCTTCAGCTTCCGGCGGAACGTCTCATCCGCCATGGCCTTGTTGACAACCGCTTCCACACCAGCCTTCGACATCGGGTATACCTCCTTCAGAGTAACTGCGTTTTGGTACCGAGCGTCCGACCAACTGGCAGTCGGATCTTTCTCCAACGGGTAACTGACCCGCCGCCCCATTTGGTCGAGATTTGGACGGCGTACGTTGTGCTCTTGCGCACGTCGACGTTCCACGACCGCTTTCGCACCATCCCCCGGTCTTCGCGGCCTCGACCTTCCCCCCCGGGTGAGATCGGACCTGCACGCTTTCAAAACGACCGTATCCACGCGCCGTTGAGCGCGGCCCGCCTCCCCTCCTCTCCCGGGACAAGCCCCAGATCGTCTGCGCGCACTCGTCTGCTGCGTGCTGCTCCTAGCATGATTAGCTCAGGAGATTGAACAGCTTCGAGATGCGTTCGTCCAACTCGCCACGAAAGCGCTCAAGCCGCTCGATGTCTAGCTCTCGAAACGCTGCCAGCAGCTGCGGGCTGGGTGCGACCCCGTGGGTGGTTAGCAGGCCCCCCGGATCGGTTCTCGCTTGTTTGCGCAATGTTGGGTCGGTCACCATCTGGCCCAGGAGTCGGTAGAGGCGCGCGCGTTGGACGAGTGCTCGCGTTGCGGCCTCAGCAGCATCACGGGGCACCTCGTGCCATACCCGGAGTGTAGCGGCGATTGCTCGGTAGCCCTCCACTTCCTGGCTGCATTGGGCGCAACTCTGAAGGTGCCCGGTCGCCTCGTCGCGGGCCGATCCCGAAAGGAGGTCCAGCGAGACTGCCACGAGTATTTCGTCTTCGAGGTGAGTCATAGGGTAAAGGGTCCTACCATTCTAGATGCAACCTGGGTCGGTTTTCTTCCCTGATCGCGGGTCAATCCGCTTGTCCGTCAGCGCGCTTCTAGACGAGGAAGCTACGAGCGGGCCGGGAGAGATCGCGCCACGGGCTATGGCACGAGGCGTCCGCACGGGCACGCTGGCCCCGAACGAGGGTACGGCCGATTCAACGGAGATCAACTACCTCAGAGCGGAGCTTGGTGAGACACCGGGCGAGTCGGCTGCCGACTGTCCCGTGGGGGATCCCGAGCGCGGACCCGATGGCCTGGTAGGACTGTGCCTGAAAGAAGAACAATTCAATGATCTGCCGGCAGCCGGGTTCGAGGCGGTGGAGGGCCTGGGTGAGGACGTACGCTTGTTCAACGCGTTCCAGCACGTCCTCCTGACGCCGGTCCGCGAGGTCTTCCTCCACAGGTTCTGTCGGTTTGTGGCGGCGAAGGTGAGCCAGGCAGCAGGTCCGCACGACTTGTCGCAACCAAGCCCGGAACTCTCCCCCGCCCCGGTATCCGGGCAAGCTTTCGAAGACCCGGACGAGACTCTGCTGGAACACGTCGCTGGCATCCTCGCCTTTGAGGCCGAACACCCGGGTGATGATGGTATAGGTGTAGGCAGCGTAGCGATCCACCAGAGCACGCCAGGCGTCCTCGTCGCGCTTAAGGCAACGGGCAATGAGCAGCGCGTCGGGTTCGGGTTCAGGCATCCTCCCACCGTCTTCCGATTGCCGCAATGGCATAGTGCTCGGTCGTGAGCAAGCGTGCAGCCGCTTCCTGGACCTCGTCAGCGGTGACGTTGCGGATCCGCGCGAGGCCGTCGGCGAAAGGCTCGACGTGGGTGAGGAGCTCCTCAAGGCCGATGATGCTCGCGAGCGAGAGCACCGTCTCGAAGTTGCGCGCCAGCGAGCCCTCGTAGGTCGTTTGCGCCGTCAGGAGCTCTGCGTGGCTGACCCCGTGGCGTTGTACGCGTGTCAGCTCATCGAGAATGAGCGCGCTGACGCGCGCCGTGTTTTCGGGCGCGCACGTCGTGTAGACGGCGAGGTAGCCGCGGTCAGCGTAGCTCATGGTGACGGAGGAGACGCTGTAGACGAGGCCGCGGTCGGTGCGGAGCGCGCGATGCAGACGCGAGCTTGCCCCATGCCCGAGGATGATGCTGAGCAGACGGACCGCGTACCTTCGGGGGTCGCCCATTGCAGTCGCCTTGACGCCGACGGCGAGGGGCGTGTGGTGCGTGTCTTTTTCGATGAAGGCCCGCCCGATGGGGGAGGAAGGAAGCTGTCGATCGGCAGGGAGCGCGTCAGGCCGGAGAGTTCCAAGCCGCGTTTCAGTAATGCGCACGAGGGCATCATGGTCTACCTCGCCCGCAGCGGCGAGCACGATGCCGTTGGCCGCCTCGTACCGGCTTCGGTGCACTGTCAACTCAGCGGTGGTCAAGGCACTCACTGATTCCCGGGTGCCCGTGACCGGCAGGGCGAATGGGTCACCATTCCAGAGTGCTTGCAGGAACAGGTCCCAGATGATCTGGTACGAGTCGCTCGCAAGAGCGATTTCCTCGAGGATGATGCGCCGTTCCCGCTCCACCACCGCGGGGTCCAGAGGACCAGGGGCCAGCAGGTCGGCGCAGCGGTGTACGGCGACTTCGACGTCGCGCGACAAGACCACCGCCTGTAGCGCGGTGTACTCGCGGGTGGTGACGGCGTTCGCCTCCCCGCCGATCGCCTCGATGGCTTGCGCGAGGGGGTGCGCGGGGCTCGCGGGGGGAGTGTCGAACAGGACGTGTTCCTGGAAGTGTGCGATCCCTGGATGGCTCGCGTCATGGCGACTACCCACTTTGAAGAAGAGCTTCACCGCAGCCAGCGCCGTGCCCGCACGGTGGCTGCTCACCACGCGGACGCCGTTTGAGAGCACCGAGCGCCGAAAGAAATCTGTTGTGGCCATCTATGTGACTACTCGAGTTCGTTCAGCTCAACCGGGTCAGGCCGGGGCGCACAAACTCCGCAATGGAGCGCATCGTCGACCACGAGGGCTTTGGGCGTGGCGGTGGCGCGAGAGGTGTAGAGTTGCAAGATGTAGGGGAGGAAGCGCGCGTGGTCCTGGCAGACGCCGCGGCCACAGAACCGGCAGACCCCCAAGGCTGACTTCCGACACACCCAGCAGTTCACACTTCACCCCCCTGGACTCGACCCGCTTCGCGGCGCTCTCGTCCGATTCCTACACGTCGGCTGCACCCCCGAGGCGGTCCCGGGCCACGGCTTCCAGCGAGTCGGCCACTTGGGCTAACACGGTGGAGACGAGGGCCGCGAAATCGTCACGGTGGAGGATGAACACATCAAGGGGCGTCAGCGCGCGGACAGTCGCCGTGCGCGGGACATCCAAGACGAGCGCAATCTCCCCGAAGTAATCCCCTCGTCCAATGATCCGCACCCGGCGACCCTCCACAAGCACTTCGGCTTGGCCGGAGTCGATCAGATAGAACGCGTCCCCAACTTGCTCTTCCTCTACAACAGTCGTCCCCGCCGGGAGCTGGGCTCGGCGCAGCCGGGAAGCTAATTCGTCCAGCTCGCGCGACGACAGGCGGGCGAAAATCGAGAAGTCCCTCAGTCGCTCCAGGGCGTAGATCGCCTCATCGATCTGGGCGGAAGCTCCGACGTGGCCACCAAGGAGTTGTTCGAAGTCTCCTTTCCCAAGCCACACCACACTGAGGCGTGATCTCGCCCGGACGGTCGCAGTTCGCGGGACGTTGTGCAGCAGGGCGAGTTCGCCGAAGTAGTCTCCTGCTGTGAGGACAGTCCGGGGGTCACCGTTCTCTCCGACAAACACTTCAGCCTCCCCCCGCTCCACAACATAGAATCGGTCCCCGACCTCGCCCTGGCGGATGACGGTGGCACCAGAGGGGAAGGACGCTCGCTGGAGTTTCGCAACGACGTCGGCCAGCTGGTCCTCCGAGAGCGGGGCTAGGAACCGCACTCCCCGGAGCAAGGCGATCCGCTCGCGACGGGTCCGGCTCCTCGGTTGGCGCCATCGGGCTCGGGCCCAGGTCGTGGCGGTCCGGCTATAGTGAAATGCCCGGCTCCCGAACCCGGCCACCAGCGGAAGGGTGAGCACGAGGAGGAGGAGGACGAGGAGGATGCGGGAGGCGCCCCCCCCCGCCCACAGATCGTGGACGAAGACGGCGGAACGGCTTTGCCAAAACCTAAACGCGCTAACCACGATGAGAATCGAGAACGCGAGGGACAATGCTCCAAACCACGCTAGCAAGCGCTGCTCGCCGCTGAGCGGCTCGCGACGCCGCAGCTTTCCCCACAACTCGCTGCGGACGAAATCTAACGACTTTCGCCGGAGCATCGGGAGGTCGAGCCAGTCGATGAGCAAGAAGTACCCATCGAGTTCCACCAGCGGGGTGAGATTGTAGACTAAGATCAAGATCCACAGGAACGCGAGCTTGTGGAGAACTGGCGCGATTCGCGAACTCGGGATGAGCTCGATCACGATCGATGCGAGCCCGGCCAAGATGAACCCCGAATAAGGGCCGGCCCAGGATGTGGCCATCCGGGCCCGGGCAGGCTTGGTCCAAATATCGGTCGTGTCAATGAAGAAGGCGGGCGAGCCGAAGTACAACATCACCCCAGCTCCGTTGACCCGAGCACCGTAGTGTTTGCAGGTCAGCGCGTGTGCGAACTCGTGGATGGCGACACCGGCAAAGTTCAACACAACCAGGGCGAGCATTCCCCTGGTGTAGGAGCCGCTACTCTGAAAGAGGGGGTATCGGCCAGAGGCCATGTGGCGGATGAAGAACCAGCCCCCAACCGCGCACAGCCCTAGGTAGAGGACCAGCACGGGTCTCGTGTAGAGCACCCATCCCCCGTGGCGATGCACCCAGCCAATCGTGTGGTCCACGCGCCGGGTTGCGAGGGTCCGGTGCCCAGTAACGATTTCCAAGAGATGTCGAGGCACCGCCCGCCATTGACCTCGGTCCAGGACGCGGCGAAGTCCGGCGAACATGTTGATCGGGGCGTCTGCGAGCATGTGCGCCGCCCGGAGATGCAGCACCAGGTGTCCGACGAGACTGAACGCGAGCGCGCCAAACGTCGTGAAGTACTCAACAAGGAGGTCTTTGACGGTGTGAGTGCCATCCATCAACGACCAGAGGTAGTACTCATCAGACCCAAGCCGCAGATACCGGTGCCGAGCCCGATGGGAAAGGATGTAGTACTGATGCCCGCGCCGAGAGGTAAATGGAACTGCGCTCACTTCGGGGGACTGGACAGGGCGGTACAACGCTGGGTTGAGACGGTCGCGGAGCGCATCCCAGATGCCGTTGCGGTCAGTGTGCGCAGGGCGAGGGGCCCCCTCGGCGATGCGCTTCCAGACGGAGGTCGCCTCGGACATGCCACGCTCCGGCCAACGACTATCTACGGGCTGTGGGGGTGGACTAGATTTAGGTGGGTATTCTCGTTGCTGGATGACTATCCTTTTCTACGATCGTCGATCACACTGGTGCCGTCTTGCGGCTTTTGCCAGCGGGTATCGGAGTGGTCTGTGGACCTGCTGGGCTTAGTGGACTGGGCCCGTGAAATCCGAAGGTTTGACGGTTTCGAGGAACTTCTTGAACTCTTCGACTTCGGCTTCGAGGGGTTTCTTCAGCGGGATGGCCTGCTCGACGACCTTCTCCGTGACGAAGATCGGGACTTCTGCGCGAAGCGCGAGCGCGATTGCATCGCTGGGGCGGGAGTCCACGGTGACTTGGGTGCCATTCTTCGTGAGGTGGATCTCCGCAAAGTAGATGCTGTCTTTCACATCCGTGACGACCACACGGCTCACCCCGATCGAGAACTCGCCAAGCACCGTGCGGAACAAGTCGTGCGTCATCGGACGAGGCGGTTTCACACCCTGAAGCTCCATCGCGATCGCCGTGGCTTCAGTTTGGCCGATCCAGATGGGAAGCGCCAGCGTCTCGGCTTGATCCACCAACAGAACCACCGGATTCATCTGCTGGTCGAGCGCGACGCCTCGGACTTTCACATGCACCACGGAGGATTCCTCCACGTCGGGTCTTATTATAGCAGAAACCTTTTCGCGATCAAAAGTCGCGGGGCTCCCCAGATGCGGTAGGGTGCCTCCCCGCGACGCGGTTGTAGTCGGTTCTAAGTCTATTATGCCCATCTGGTTGGGTTTTGGACCAAAACAGGGGATATTCGGGAATCCCTCGCCTCACGGTGGAAAGGGATCACTGTCCGAGTACCCGAATAGCGTTGCCGAGTTGCGGGTTTGACCGGGTTCCGCGGGGGACATGGCACGTCCCAAGCGGGAGCAAGGGAGGCGAGGTGGCGGGCATGGCTGGATCCGGGATTGTGGCAATCAGCATGGTCGTCCTAATGCCTGCACTCGCGCATGCGACGCAGACCCACATGGTTCATTCGGGGGAGACCTTGTGGACCATTGCGGCCCGTTACCAGGTCTCGGTTGACGCAATCGTGAGTACAAACCACCTCGCAGATCCCAACTTCTTGGCGCAGGGGCAGCGGTTGGTCATTCCCGGCCCTCCCCGGCGGGCGGGACCCGCGGTTCAGCCAACGACACCTCGCGTCACTACTACTTCTAGTCCTTCGCGTGGGGAGCGCTGGGAGTCCGCGATGACAACCCGCGCACTGCGTCTTGTGGGGATCCGCTACCTGTGGGGCGGATCGACCCCTAATGGGTTCGACTGTTCAGGGTTTGTCAATTATGTGCTCGGGTCCATGGGCGTCCGAGTGCCCCGCACATCCTACGCGATGTACGAGGCCGGGCAGCCGATCATGCGAGGCAGCTTGCAGGTCGGGGATATCGTCTTCTTTCAAACCGTCAGTCCTGGGCCAAGTCACGCGGGGATCTATCTCGGGCACAGCACGTTCATTCATGCATCCTCAGCGTCTGGGCGAGTGACCCTGACCTCCCTCGATGACCGCTACTACTCCCCGAGGTTCCTGGGCGCCCGGAGGATCTAGGCACGGGCTCGCCCAACCGGTCGGCCCGCGGACTCGACTCAGACGAGCTCGTCGAGGGTCTTCCAATTCGGGCGTGAAATTTCTCCGTGCCTCCCCGCGTTCGCACCATGAGGTCTGAGACGCGATGATGGCGAACCTACGGCTCTCGATCGCGATTGTGCTAGCCAAGTTGGCGGCGGGGCTGAGCCGTGCGTTGGGGCTCGGGGGCGGCACCACCTTGCCCGGGCGTGTCGCTCGCGGGATCGCCCCCGACCTGATCGGACAGCTCGCTCGACGCTTGCCCCGAGGCGCGCTGCTCGTGACGGGAACGAATGGGAAGACCACGACCGCCCGCCTGATCAGCCACATCTTCAGCGAAGCGTCGCTCACGCCAGTACACAATCGGGCCGGCGCCAACCTCAGCGCGGGGATTGCCGCCGCCCTGGTGCAATTCGCGTCGGTTCAGGGGACGCCGCGGGGACAGGTCGGGGTCTTTGAAGTCGACGAGGCCACCGTGCCGGCGCTCCAGGAAGCGCTGAAGCCGCGGGTGCTGGTGTTCACCAACCTCTTCCGTGATCAGCTCGACCGCTACGGCGAGATTGATCTCATCGCGGACCGCTGGCGAGCCGTCGTGCGCGCCCTGCCCCCAGAGGTCGCGGTGGTCTTCAACGCGGACGACCCGCTCGTCTCCGAAGTCGCGATGCATCATCGCGGCACCCGGTACCCATTTGGGATTGACGATGCGTCGTGTTCCCTTGCGACGATGGAGCACGCGGCCGATGCTCGGTACTGTTATGAGTGCGGCATTCCCTATCGGTACGAGGCGGTGTACTTCGGGCACATGGGCGTCTACCGCTGCATCTCGTGCGGCAAAGCGCGCCCCATGCCTCTCGTGGCAGCCACTGACGTGACCCGCCGTGGAGTGGACGGGAGCGAGTTCACGCTCAAGACGCCCACGGGGACCATCCCGGTGCGGACAACGCTACCAGGTGTCTACAATATTCACAACGTGCTGGCCGCAACCGCGTGCACGCTTGAGTTTGGCATCCCCCTGGAGACCATCGTTCGAGGGATCGGGTCGTTCGCACCGGCCTTTGGCCGGGCCGAGCGCATCGCGGTGGAGGGGCGGACAGCGATCGTGCTCCTCGCCAAGAACCCAGCGGGATTCAACGAGGTCCTCCGCACCGTGGTCGGCGAGACCATGGACGGGGCGCATCTGGTTATCGCGATCAACGACCTCACTGCCGATGGACGGGACATCTCGTGGTTATGGGACGTCGATTTCGAGATGCTTCAAGAGCGGGCGCACCACGTGGTCGTGTCTGGACGTCGCGCCGAGGAGATGGCGCTCCGTCTGAAGTATGGGGGAGTAGCCTCTGGTATGGTGACCGTTCAGCATGATCTGGAACGGGCTTTTGATGCCGCGATGAAGATGGTCCCTGCCGGCGGACGCCTGTATGTTCTTCCGACCTATACTGCATTACTTGAGCTACGGCGTGCGCTTCACCGTCGCGGCTACGTGAAGGGGTTTTGGGAGCAGTGACTAAGCCGGGTCGAGAATTTCACACGATGTGCTATAGTGGGGGGCGGTCGTGGAACTCCGGATCTGCCACTTGTATCCAGATCTCCTCAACTTGTACGGTGACCGGGGCAATCTGATGACGCTGGTGACCCGGACCCGTTGGCGCGAGATGGATGTCCGCGTCGAGGACCGAGGGTTGCGCGAGCGCATCGATGCGGGTGCACACGACCTCTACTTCATCGGCGGTGGAGAGGATCGACAGCAGCGGTTGGCGGCTGACGATCTTCGGGCGACGAAGGGGGAGGCGCTACGCACGGCTGCGGCTCAGGGCGCGGTCGTGCTCGCAGTGTGCGGAGGGTATCAGCTCCTCGGGCATCACTACCGACCGGCCGAGGGTGACGAGCTCCTGGGGTTGGGGCTGCTCGACCTCACGACGGTGCATCCCGGCAAAGGGGTCCCGCGGCTCATCGGCAACATTGTCATCCGCTGTCCCACGGTTGAGGGAACCACGCTCGTCGGTTTTGAGAACCACGGAGGGCGCACCTACCTTGGGCGAGGGTGCCAGCCCCTCGGGCAGGTGGTCGTAGGGTTTGGAAACAATGGCGAGGATCGCGCGGAGGGCGCGGTCTCTGGCCAGGTCTACGGCACCTATCTGCACGGCCCCCTGCTCCCCAAGAATGCCGCGTTTGCTGATCACCTCATCGCGAGTGCCCTTCGCCATCGCTATGGCACCGTCCATTTGCGGCCGCTGTCCGACGCTGCCGAGACGTCGGCGCACCGCGCAGCTGTGGGGCGGGCGGGAGCGCGCTGAGGGGCGATGACCTCCGCCTTCGAATCGACGACGACCGCAGTCAACGGATTCCGGCGCCGACTCGGGATCAGCGGGGTTATCCTCCGTGTGGCTCTGATCATTGGGCTTGGCGAGCTGGGGTTCGCCACAGTGCTCCCCCTCCTGCCGCTGTACCTCACGGAACAACTGGGGGCTAGCGCGTCGATCGTGGGGCTCGTGATCGCCAGTTTCGCCCTCGTCGAGACGGTAGGGAAAACGCTGTGGGGGTCAGTGGCGGATCGGATCGGGCGCCGCCCGATGATCGTCGCGGGCCTGCTCCTGAGCAGCCTCGCCCCGTTGCTGATGTCCGTGTTGCGGGTGCCGCTGCTGTTCGTTCCGCTGCGGTTGATTGACGGGGGCGGGTCGGCCGCGCTGTGGCCGGCGGCGTCAGCGATCATCGCGGACAAATCTCCGCTCGAGCGTCGGGCGACGGCGATGGGCGCCCTCAACATGTTCTTCCTAGCCGGGCTCGCCCTCGGTCCAGAGCTCGGTTTGTATGTCTCCGGACTCACCGGATCCCACGCCGCAGGGTTCTACGTCGCGAGCGGGTTGCTCGCAAGCGCGGGGCTCCTCGCGTTCGTGATGCTCCGTGGGGTGGGCAAGGGACGCCCGTCGCCCACGGAGGGGTCGGTCCTCGACTATGGCGGGATCGGTCCCATTCTCCATCTCGGGGAGCTGGTCGAGGGGCTCCGGACCTCCCCCCAGCTGGTGATGATGTTGATGGTGGCCTTCGTGCAGGCGTTGGGGCTCGGTTTGTTGGCCCCGATCATCATCATCTATATGAAGCACACGGTCGGACTCCCTGAGGGCCTCATCGGATCGCTGATCTTGCTCTTGGTCCTCGCCATCGCCCTGACGCAAGTTCCCGGGGGCGTCGTCGCCGACCGGTGGGGCAAGGCGAATGCGGTCAGTTTGGGGATGCTCATCGGATCGGTGGGGATGTGGCTTCTGCCCCTGTCCCCGCGGCTGGAGGTGTTTTCCTTCGCCGCGCTCCTGCTCGGGGCGTCGTACGCCCTCTCCGTCCCGGCCTGGCACGCGCTGGTCAGCGAGCTCGCGCCGCCCGGGCGCATCGGCCTCGCCATGGGAGCGGCGCAAACCGCCGAGGGGCTAGGGATCGTCTTTGGGTCGCTACTGGGTGGGGCGTTGTGGGATACCCTCGGCCAACGGGCTCCATTCGTTGCGAGTGCCGTGTTGTTCTCGATCGCCACGGCAGTCCTGCTTATCGCGCTTCGCCGGACGAGGGCGGTATCCACTGGACAGCGACGACCGCGGAGAGGATGAGCGCGCCGCCGACCAGCTGACAGACATCGACCCCTTCCCCTAGCAGCACGTACGCGAGCCCAACCGCGACGACTGGCTCCAACGTCGCTACCAAGCTTGCCCGACCCGCCTCAAGGTCGCGAAGCCCGAAGAGGTAAAGACCTTGCGCGAGCAGGGTCGTTACCAGCGCAAGGTAGAGAATCGCCCCCCACCCGAGGGTGGGATGGGACCAGACGACCGCCCGCGTAAGCGTCACCGCGATACCCAAGAACAGCGTGCCAAACCCCAACGCATACGTCAGAATCGTCATTGCACCATACCGGCGGAGCGCGCTCTTCCCGAAGATGCTGTAGAGGCCATAGGTGACCCCTGCCCCTAACCCTGCCAGCACCCCCGGGAGGGTGAAGTGCCGACTCTCGAACCGGTATCCTCGCACGACGAGGACGCTGCCCACCAACGCCAGCAGCACAGCCCCCGCCTTGACCCGTGTGACCGGTTCATGGAAGAGCACCGCGGAGAGCACCACGACAAATGCGGGAGCCGTGTAGAGGAGGATCGCGGCGATGGCGACAGAGGTCTGACTGATGGCGAAGAGATAGACGAAGAAGAAGGCGGCGATGCTGATGAGTCCGAACAGCGCGAACAGGCCGAGATCCCTGGGTCGGATCCGGAGAGCGGAGCGGTTGGTCGCGAGCATCCACCCCAGGAGCACGATGAACGAGATTGCAGCCCGAAAAAACGCGGCCTCCAACGGGGTAACGCCCGTGCGAAATGCGATGCGCCCGACGACACCCAAACTACCCCAGACGGTGGCCGCCGCAAGGACGTATGCGGTCCCACGGCGGTGCGACCCGACAGGCCAGTGGCCGCCGCGGGGGCGCGGTATCGGCAGGATCATGGTTCGGTGGGAGCGGTTTCCTCGATGAAGAGCTCGTTGCGGCGGATGAAACTGCTCAGCAGGAGTCGGAGGTAGGGACTTTCGTACTGCGTCCGGTACGCCCGGACGGCATCATGTTTCATCTGGACGATCTCCGGCGAAAGCTCAAAAGTCAACCATCGGGCTTGGGTTCGGAGGCGGGGTGGCGGGACCAAGTGGGCTGTGGGGGCATAGCGCAGCGGTCGAGGGAACTCCTCGGCGTGGACGATGAACCCGTATCGCCGGATCGGTCCCCAGGACGCGAGTCGCTTGTCCTGTAACGCCATGCTCACGAACGTGTGGATTGCCTTGTGGTCCGGATGCTCGTCGAGCGCCGAATGCGTCACGATGATAGTGGGGTGCGCGTCGGCGATGATCTCGGCGAGATTGGCCAACAGCGCCTCACCACTGTACGGGCTGCTCGGCCGGTAGACGTCGGGGTAGGGCGAAGCCGCCGCCTGCGTGAACGGCGACCGGTAGGGTGATGTGTGAGCCCAGTGGGGGGTGAGGAGGAAGCTGATCCCGCGGTCAGGGTAGCCCATGAAGATAATCTGGTCACGCGCGATTCCGAGGCGGGCTAGCGCCGCAATTGATTCGCCCTGCCGGATGCGGCCCTCGCGGATGAAGTCTGCGGGTCCCGGGCGGACGCGGCGGCCGAGAATGGCCGCGGAGAACTTGTTCCCGTCGCCGTTGGTGAGGATCACGACGGTGACCGTACTCCCCGCCTGGAGCGCGCTCGCGAGATACCCGCCCGCCCCGAGCGCCTCGTCATCATTGTGCGCGACCATGAGGAGAATCCGGTCGTTCGCGGTCGGCGAGGGGATTGCCGGGAGATACCCTGCGGCGGTGGGGGTGATGAAAAGGCCGGAGATAGCGTTCACCATGAGGACGACGACCATCGCGGACATCACCGTGGACCAGTTCATTCGGCGGCGAAGCCGCCGTCTGGGGTCGATGAGATCTGAAGCGAGCTGGAATTTCGCCCGGTACCCTTTGACGAGGCCATATTTCTCTTCTTTCCGCCGATGGGAGACGCCCTCGAGCTCGACGGTCCGCACTTGCCAGCGCTGCCGCCGGGCGATAGTGGCCAGAGCTCGCTCCAGGCCGAACCCTCGATCCCGCAGTTCAGGGTGATCGACCAGCAACGCCCGGCGAATCGCGCGGAGTCCGGAGAGGAACGGCATCATCGTGTGCAGGAGGTCATCGCAGAAGACGCCCAAGACCATGTCGACGCCGTCATGCATTAGCGACGGCAGCAGGCTCTCGACGTGACCCGGGAGGAGTCCAAGGAGGTCGGCATCGAGCAAGATAATCGCTTCCCCGCACGCCTGTTCTACCCCCGCCATGACGGCCCCGCCCTTCCCGATGTTCTGCGGGAGATCGACGACGATGTCCGCCCCTCCCGCGCGTGCGGCGGCGGCGGTCTCGTCCTGGGAGCCATCCGAGACGACGATCACTTCGGTGACCAACGACGCGGCCTTGGCAGCGGCGACGACTTCTGCGATCGTCTGGGCCTCGTTGAACGCAGCGATGACGACAGAGACCTTCATCGAGCCTCCCCAGATCCGCGACTTGCAATTACGAAGAGGCCTGCCCCAACACGGTTCCAGATGCGGGTACCAAACCCAAGACCCCCAAGGCGGTGATCAAGCCGGGATCGGATCCACACGGGAACCCCCGCCCCTGCCGAGAACGCCAGTAGCAAGGACCCTTGCAGCGCCACGAGGCGGGCCAGTTCTTTCAGAGAGGGGGGAGCGTTCTGAAGGACCACGAGGTCAAACGTCTCATCTGCAAACGGGAGGGTCGCGCTATCCGCGCAGATGACCGACCCGGGTCGGAGCCGTCGTTGCGCGTGTTGGGCCATCGCAAGGGACAGGTCGCAGGCTACGACCGAGGCGTCCGGATACCGTCGCGCGACGACATCTGCCGCATAGCCGGTCCCCGTGCTGACATCGAGGACGCGGTGGGGGGTCTGGGTCAGGAAGTCCAGGGCAGCGTCCAAGGCGGCCCCGTATGTAGTGGCACACTTGGCGACGTACGCGTCATAGGTTGGGGCAAGCGCGAAGTAACGGTGACGCGACCACCACCGGAGGAGAGGCTTGGCGGAGGGCGGAGCCCACAGCGCAATAAGCGCGTATCCAATATCCGTTGCCGTGGCGAATGCCATTGGGGGGGCCGCTCCGGATGCTACACTGGCGCTCGAACGTTAGACGTGTGTTCAAGAGAGTCCATCGTGTTCCCTCCCTGGGCCGCAGGCGCACGGGTGCCATTCGGGGCGCCCTTTCAGCGGATCTGGGAACTGACGGGGTTGAGACGTCACCGGCCTGGCGGAGCCTGGGGCTGGATGGTCGTGCTCCAGCACAGGCGATGCCAGCCTGCTTATTTTACCCCAATGACCATGGAACAGACAATGCAAATGCCTTGTGGCGTGCGGGCGCCGAGGCGTGCATCCGTGAACCAGTCAGTGAGACCCGGAGTCTTGGTGGTAGACCCAACCCGTTACGTGAGTTGTACAATGCCTCGATCATTTGCCACAAGGCAGCCTCGGCGAAGAACCATCTAGAGGGTTCCGCCTCTCAGCGATAGCTGGTACGCTATTACCAGCCAGCCTGAAAGGGACCTCCAGCGACCCTCCTCAGGTGTCGATTTCGCTCTCTCCTCATTCGATGCATTCATAGAAAGGCACAATAAGAGGTTACAAATGACGGAGACCGAGACGTTAGAATTTAGTTGCACAGGCGTAGGCGCAACGAATCGCCCCACACCGCACACTTCGAAGCATTGGCGCTGTGTTCGCAGGATTGCTATCCATCGTCATTTTCTCCCTCACCATCGGCCAAGCGCTGCACACGACAGGGGTCTTCCCGCAGTTCGGCGAGCGGAGGCCCGACGCACTCTTCCTCGCGCCGGCGTATCGGATTGTCTACTCGAAAAGTAGTCGGTCAAAACCTGAATACGAAAGGAGGGCAACATGCAAAGGACCATCGCGTCAAGTAAGCAACCAACCGCCAAGGGGACCAAGCCCACATCCACGATCACCCCCTGCCTGTGGTTCGACGGTCAGGCAGAGGAGGCTGCGAAGTTCTACGTATCTATTTTCCCGGACTCGCACATCGACCAGGTGGTTAAGGCACCGGCGGACTTCCCGAGTGGGAAGAAAGGGGACGTTCTAGCTGTCGACTTCACATTGATGGGCCGGAGGTTCAGCGGCCTCAACGGCGGGCCATACTTCAAGTTCAATGAAGCAGTCTCATTCACCATTCCGTGCGAGGACCAAGCAGAGGTAGACCGTTACTGGAAGGCTCTGTCGGCCGTTCCCGAGGCCGAACAGTGCGGCTGGGTGAAGGACCGCTATAGCCTCTCGTGGCAGATTGTGCCGACGATGCTGTACCGGCTCCTTGCCGACCCAGACCGCCCCAAGGCCGGGCGCGTGATGGAAGCCATGCTCAAGATGAAGAAGCTCGACATCGCCGCGCTCGAGCGCGCGGCCCAGGTGAAAGGATAACTGACAAAAGGAGGCACGATGATGCGAGTCATGGTACTGATGCCAGCCGACAAGAACAGCGAGGCGGGCGTTCTTCCGGATGAGAAACTTATCGCCGGCATGATGAAGTACAACGAAGATCTAGTAAAGGCCGGCGTCATGCTCGCGGGTGAAGGGCTGCAGCCGAGCTCGAAGGGTGCGCGGGTAAGGTTCTCTGGTAACAAGCGGGCCGTAATTGACGGCCCCTTCACTGAGGCGAAGGAGCTGATCGCGGGGTACTGGCTGTGGCAGGTGAAATCGATGGAAGAGGCGATCGAGTGGGTGAAGCGTCTTCCCGACTACCTGGCGCGCGAAGGGTGGACCCCTCCCGAAGACTATGAGGGCGACTTCGAGATCGGAATCCGCCCGGTGTTCGAGACGGAGGAATTCGCAGCCGAGCTCAGCCCGGAGTTAAGGGAGCAGGTGACGGAGCAGGAAGCGCGCATCCGCGCCCAGGCGGCTAGAACGAAGTCAAAGACCTGAGGAGTTCTGGCAGGCCCGTGACAGTTTCTACCACGAATCGCACGATCGATGCGATCTGGAGGATCGAGTCCGCGAGGCTCATCGCCGGCATCGCCAGGATCGTGCGCGATATCGGCGCCGCTGAGGACATCGCGCAGGACGCGCTCGTTGCAGCGCTCGAGCAGTGGCCGGAGTCAGGCGTCCCGAATAGACCGGGAGCCTGGCTCATGGGCACAGCAAAGCACAAGGCCCTCGACTTCCTGCGCAGGACAACGCTTCATGACCGCAAGCACCAAGAGCTTGGCCGCTCACTCGAGGTCGAGCGAGAGGCGGCAGCCTCGGACGAAGAAATCGACGACAACCTCCTACGCCTCATCTTCACCGCCTGTCATCCGGTTCTGTCTCCCGAAGCGCGCGTGGCCCTCACGCTCCGCCTGCTCGGCGGTCTAACGACGGAGGAGATCGCCCGCGCGTTCCTCGTCCCCACGCCAACGATTGCCCAGCGCATCGTCCGGGCCAAGCTAACCCTTGCCGAGACGCGCGTTCCCTTCGAAGTCCCAAGCGGAGCCGACCTTGCGCCTCGTCTCTCATCAGTCCTCGAAGCCATTTACCTCATCTTCAATGAGGGTTACGCGGCCACGGCCGGCAACGAGTGGGTGCGTCCGGCGCTGTGCGAGGAGGCCCTTCGTCTCGGCCGCATCCTGGTCGAGCTCGTTCCCCGGGAGTCGGAGGTCCACGGCTTGGTCGCGCTGATGGAAATCCAGGCCTCCCGCCTACGGGCACGGAGGGGCCCTGGGGGAGAACCTATCCTGCTGCTCGATCAAGACCGCGGGCGTTGGGATTATGTCCTGATCGGTCGTGGTCTTGCAGCGCTTCAACGCGCGGAGAAGCTTGGCGGCACCCTGGGCACGTATGCGGTCCAGGCCGCGATCGCCGCGTGCCACGCGCGAGCGCGCACCCCAGACGAGACAGAGTGGCCTCGTATCGTTGCGCTGTACGACGCCCTCTCTCAGCTGAATCCTTCACCTGTTGTGGAGCTGAACCGTGCCGTCGCGGTCTCAATGGCGTTCGGTCCGGCAGCGGGCCTCGAACTCGTCGATGCCCTGATTCCCGAGCCATCACTCAAGAATTATCACCTCCTGCCGAGCGTCCGCGGCCACCTTCTCGCCAAGATCGGTCGTGTCGATGAGGCTCGCAAGGAGTTCGAGCGCGCGGCCGCGCTTACCCGGAACGCGCGCGAGCGCGCGCTGCTCCTCGAGCGAGCCAGGGCTGCGCAAGGTTCAGAGCCACGATAATCTCACGGGCATAGCTTCCGTCTGAAACAAAAGAGTTGGAAGCTGGAACACCGACTACGACTCACGAAAGTACGAGGCCATGCTAAACGAGTTTCCACAGTCCGCCACGATCATCGACGCCTAGGATATGCACTTTTCCGCCACTCGAATGCCTTGCCCTCATGAAAGCGAAGAAGTCGGACACTGGACCTGTTCACCTGGGCAATATATTGACATATTCCCATAAGGGAATGTATAATATTTGTGATGCCCAGAGCAGCGACGACTACCGATGTCTTCAACGCGATTGCCGAGCCTCGACGGCGCCAGATCATCGGCGTGCTCGCGGGAGGCAGGGCGCACGCGGTTGGTGAATTGGTCACACGGCTTCGGATGCCTCAGCCCGCTGTGTCGAAGCACCTCGGTGTGCTGCGCAAGGTCGGCATTGTGTCAGCGAGCAGGTACGGCCGGCGCCGCCTCTATCAACTCAACGCAGAGGAGCTGAAGCCAGTACACGACTGGGCAAAGACATTTGAGCGTTACTGGCTCCACCAGCTCGACCGAATCAAAGAGCGCGCAGAGGGAAAAGCGATGGATAGATTGGCTGACAAGCGTCGACCCGGCAAAGACCAGGAGGAGAGGCCATGATCATGAGCCCTGCAGGAGAAGCTATTCACACGCTCGAGATTACGAAAGACATGCAGATCGCGGCGCCGATCGAGATTGTATTCGAGACGCTGCTGGAGCATCTCGGTCCACTTCACGAGACAGCGTCGGATTACCCGTTACCCATGAAGCTCGAACCGTGGCCGGGAGGCCGCTGGTACCGGGACCTGGGGACCAACATTGGGCATTTGTGGGGACACGTGCAGGTCATTAAGCCGCCCAAGCTCCTGGAAATATGGGGACCGCTGTTCATGTCATATCCGGCAATCTCCCATTTGCAATACCGACTGACTGAGGAAGCTGGGGGTACTAGTCTCAAGCTGATCCATAGTGCGATTGGGCGTATCCCACGCGAACACATGGAAGGTTTCGCCGAAGGGATGGAGCCTTGGGGCCACACACTCAAGAGGGTTCGTGAAGCTGCCGAGCGTCGAAAGGACGCGCTCGCGTGATCATGACGTAAAGGAAGGGACCGTGGTGTAGGGGCGCACCCTGGTTTGGTACACGAGGCTAGCTGGGGGCGACGGGTTCGACTCCCGTTCGGTTCCTTCCACAAATCCCCTCCGACTCGCATTGCGACGCGACATGACAGCGTCACCAGGCGCTACACGATCCCCCAATAGTCAACCCTCCCGAATCCTCCGGGGCAACTTCCGGCAATCGATTGGGGAAGTATCGGTGGTAGCCCCAACCCGTTGCACGAGTTATACAACTGGCCCACTGTCACGGCTGAGGTTGTGTGAGCCTAGCGCCACCCCGCACGAGAATCCTCACAGCAACAGCGGAGTAGACTAACGGCCCGTTGACGCTCCTTCGGCACTGGGGGGTCTTTTCCTATTTTGGGACGGCTCGTGGGGTGGGTTAGAAATCGGGCGTGGGTTTCGGAGGTCTAAGTACGGTGGGAACAGCGTGGAAACGATATATACGATGATCCTGGTAGCCAAAGAGGGATTGAGGCACCCCGCCAAGCAGTAATTGACTGCCTACAATGTCAGGCTGGCACCACTCAGGCTGCAAGGGAGAAGTTGTCATGAGCGCGCGCAAGTGGAGTGGCGACGCTTCTACAAGCAGTAGTATCCACGCCAAAGAAGGGCTGCTGCATGGATTGCCGCAGCGGCCGCACTCGCTGGTGGGTCGCGAGAAGGACCTGGAGATGTCTCAGTCGCTTATCTTGCGCGGCAACGTGCGACTTGTCACCATCACGGGTCCGCCAGGGGTCGGCAAGACACGGTTCGCAATCGAATTGGCCTCCACCGTTGCCCCTGAGTTTGACGATGGCGTAGCGTTTGTGGATCTGGCCCCCGTGCGCGATCCAGGTCTCGTCCTGGATGCGATCGCCGAGGCGCTGGGCATGGTCGACCATCCCCATCGCCCGGCGCTGCAACGCCTCGGGAAATTCCTCAGAGACCGAAATCTCCTGCTTCTCCTGGACAACCTGGAACATGTTATTATGGCCGCTGCGGACGTGGCCGATCTGCTGGCGGCCGGTCCGCACGTTAAGGTGCTCGTCACCAGTCGACAGCCGCTGAACGTCCGTTGGGAACATAGATACAACCTCCTCCCTCTTGCTCTGCCAAATGCAACAAGAAGATCGGATCAAGACACCCTGACCCGATATCCGGCGACCGCCCTCTTCCTAGAACGGGCACGGGCGGTAGAGACTAGATTCTCGATAGATGAGCGGAATGCATCGACCGTTGTGGAGATCTGCCGCAGGCTGGACGGCCTTCCCCTCGCGATCGAACTGGCGGCCGCCTGGGTCGGTGTGGTCGGGCTAGATGCGATTCTGTCGCGGCTGTCGGACCACCATGCCCTCCCACTGGGTGGTCCGCGCGACGCACCTGAACGACAGCGGACCCTCGTTGATGCAATTGCCTGGAGTTACGACCTCTTGAATGACACGGAGCGCAGTGTGTTCCGCGCTCTCGGTGCGTTCGCGGGTGAGACCCCTCTTGAAGCCATCGAGGCAGTATGCGAGGGGCTGCGGGTCGATGTGCTTACCCCGGTCGCGGGGCTCGTAGACAAGAACCTTCTGTTGCGGGTTGGAGAGGGTGAAACTCGCTTCCGAATGCTGGAGACTATCCGTGAGTTTGCGGAGGAACGACTGGAGCTCACGGGCGAGGCGGATGCAGTGCGCCGGCGCCACGCCGCTTGGTTCCTTAGTCTTGCCCAACGGGCGGAACGGTTCATATGGAGTGAGCACCAGACGGCATGGCTTGAGCGTGTGGAGCGTGCCCACGACAACGTCCGCGTCGCGCTGAATTGGTGCCTGAGTGGTCGGGACGAGGAAACCGGGGTGTTGCTCGCGGCGTCCATGCACCGCTTTTGGTTCGCTCGCGGTTACCTTCGTGAGGGCCGGAGATGGTGCCAGATAGCGGTCTCGAAGCAGCAGATCTCGGCCAGGGGGCGCGCCCTGGCCCTGAGGAACCTGGCATTTTTCCTGACGTACCAGGGTGAGGCCGAACAAGCAGTCAGGCTGGCAGAGGAGGCCGCAGTGCTGGCCCGATCGGTCGGCGAGCCTTCGCTGATAGTATGGATCCTGCTGGGTTTGGCTCTGGTAACTGATGCGATAAGGGATTTCGAGCGTTCCGAGCGCCTCTATGACGAGATACTCGACATGGCGCGCCAGGCAGGTGACGAGACGATGGCCGCTCGGGCTCTTTGCTCGATCGGGAACGTGCTGCGGATTCGGGGCGACAACGTGCGGGCGCGGGTCGTTCTCGAGGAAGCACTTTCGCTGGCTCGTCCGCGCCATGACAAGTGGTTGACGAGTCTCGTGACCGGTAGCCTCGGCCTTGCGCTAGTGCCGGGAGATCCTGTCCAGGCCTTGATGCTACTTGAGGAGAGCCTGGCGCTCTCCTACGACATCGGGCATCGCTGGCTGACCGCGCGCCGCCTGGAGGACCTGGCAGGCGTCCTGGCGTCCTTGGATCGGGCGGAAGTCTCAGCCAAACTGCTGGGTGCGTCCGAGTCTTTGCGGGATGCCTTCGGGTTCGCACGCAGCGTATCGCTGCGGGGACCAGTCGGCACGGTCGCGCGTGAACGTCTCGGATCTGATGCGTTCGAAGCCGCATGGAGTAAGGGGAGGGAGATGACGGCCGACGAGGCAGTGGCGCTAGCTCTCGGGCGAAGCATTCCCGCGCGAGTGGAACGGGCTCAGCGTCCCGGCGGACTGACCGGCCGTGAAGTCCAAATCGTACTGGACATCGCCCGTGGCCTGACCAACCGTCAGATTGCAGAGAAGTTGGGGATCTCCGAGCGCACCGTGGACGCCCATGTCCAGAACATCCGGAACAAGCTCGACATGGAGAAACGCGCGCAGATTGCCGCTTGGGCCTCCGCTCACCTTCCAAAAAGCACACCCGTCTGATTTCCTAGTACTTCTAGTCGCCTTTCCCCCGATACTTAGGTCTTTTCTCGGATGGCGGCAGTCCGCCTACAGCACAGGATAGGAGAAAAGCGCGAACTGAAGCCTCCGGTTCCCTTCCGGTTCCGAGAGAGCCCGGCGCTTAGAGAAAGAGGGATCTGCCAATGGGAAGACGTCTTGTTCTTGCTGTCGCAGTCTTGGTCTCGGGGGCATTCCTACTGTCATCGGCGGCGGTCGCGCAGCAGGCTCTAGTAATCAAGGCACTGACCGAAAAAAAGGTTTCGCAGTTGCCGGCCAGACCGCTCTTCTGGCGAGTAGAGAACTTCCCCACGCTTGCACAAGCGCAGGCCGCCGCGGGCCAGTATGGGTTAGCTGCTGAGTCTGGGAAAAAGGCTTGGCTCTTCACGCTGGGCCCTGCGGGTGGGTCATCAGCGGGCGGCACCAGGGTTATCGAAATCGGACCGCTCCCCATGCTGGTTGCATCGGACTATGTCCTTCGAGTCAACGAAGCAACCGGCCCCTCTGGCAGCATAACGTCCGTGCACACTCATCCTGGTTCCGAAGCATTCTACGTGCTGGCCGGAGAGCAGTGTATCCGGACTCCCCAGCGGATGATCCGCGTGGTGGTCGGCCGAGCCGAGACGGGTCCCGGTGCCGATACTCCGTTGCAGGTCTCGAACTGCGGCTCGACGGATCTGCAAGCGCTGGTGCTGTTTGTAGTGGACGCCACGAGACCGTTCTCGTCGCCGGCCAGCTTCCCGTAGACTTAACCTGAATCCGGCGTGATCGATGACTGTGAACCCCTGGGACGGTTCGACGGGACCGGCTTGAAGAAGCGCTGCTGCGGCTCGCATTCGATGAAGTCTTCTCGCCCGATACCGTAACTTATGTCGCCAAGAAGGTGAACGAAGCCCTGGCACGGCGGGTAACTCCTCCGGCGACCGCACGCAAGAGGCAGGTGACAGAACTCGCTGAGGCGCGGACAGAATTAGAGAACATCACAAACGCGATCCGCCAGGGCATTTTGACGCTCACGACCAAGCAGATGCTGGAGGAGGCGGAGCAGCGGGTTGCGCATTTGGAGGCTGCCCTCAAGGCACCTGCCACCAAGGGCGGCAATGTGAGTGCCTTGCCCTGGTGGGGGGCTACCTCAAAGACCTGCGTGGCACCCTCGGACGCAACCCTGAACGGGCACGGGAACTGCTAGCGAAACTCCTGGGACCCATTACGCTGCGGCGTGACGGCAACAGGCTTGTAGCTGAGATGAGAGGCAACCTTCCCGCCCTGCTGGGGATGGACGAGGCATTGAATAACCGTGGTAGCCCCAAGGGGATTCGAACCCCTGTTTCGGCCTTGAGAGGGCCGCGTCCTAGACCAGGCTAGACGATGGGGCCAAACGCGCTTTTCATTATACTGGCGGTCGGGAACCCTGACCAGGACTGCTACTTTCAGAGTGTGCGGTAAAGCGTTTCGATCAGCCGCACGATGAGCAGAAACTCTTCCTCTGCCTTGCCTAATCTCGTGCGAGAGAGGGAGAGCCAACGAATGCGGAGGGGGATCGCCAGACCCATCAGTCGTGGTCCGATTGCTTAGTACACAAAAATCCTGCTCGGTCCTCTGATGGGTGTGAAGTCCCCGCCCAGGATCCTGCCGATAAGCTAATGCAGTGCCGTTTGGGCTGATTCCGAACGCTCTCAGCCCATTCTACTCAGGTAGGCCGAACACAAATCGCTTATTCTTTGCGGTCTTTCTCAGAAAGTAGTGGAGGCTCTTCTGAAACCCCTCCAGACCTCTTCTCCTTCGGCTTTCAATGAATGCAATCCTGATCCTCTTGTAGTCGTCGGGGAACTTGCGAAAGTTGGTCCACACCTGCCTGTCCTGCTTCAACGCCTTGAGGATGTCGGGTGCGATTTTCAATTTCCTGCTCTTGAGCAAGGCCTTGGGGTTCTTGATTACCGCAAGGCCCGCCGGAGTCATTCTGCGGAGCGCTACCAAGCGCCGTAACCGCTCAATGTTCTGCTGTGACCAGCTGGCTATGCTTCTCCTGGGAGAGAAACGTTGTGCGTAAAAGTCTTCATCAACTCCTTTGACCGTGCTGTCGATCCAGCCGAAGCAGAGTGCTTCTTCAACCGCATCGTTGTATGGGATGCGAGGTTTGTTTGTGTGCTTTCTCGGATACACCAACCAAATCTCTTCTTCCCTGTCGTGGTGCCGTGAAAGCCACGAGCGCCAAGCCTTTCTCTCGGTAACGTATAGCGTCTTGCCTAATTTCATCTAGCTCCTTCCATGAGATCCTCAGGCGATAAATGCTCCACGTCCACAACTCCGCACAAGAGCTCGATCCGAATTCGCAACGAGGAGGTTCGACTCAGCCCGTCTCCACTTCGACCACTCCCTCCGAGGTGCTAGCGGGCCATTCCATGGTACTCAGGGTTGGGAATCGTCCCGGTCGCATTCATCATGCGGTTGGTGTAGTTGAACATCGCGGCGGTTTCCGCGATGTCCCAGATGTCTTCCGCGCTGAATCCCAGGTCGCGGAGGCGGGTGATGTCGTCTTCGGCGCATTCCGTGGGAGTGCGGGTGATCTTTGTCGCGTACGCGAGCATGGCGTGCGTCCGAGCATCGAGCGGCGCTTTCCGATAATCGAGGAGTATCTGCTCGCCTAGGATGGGATCGCCAAGCAGTTTCCGTAACGCCGCCCCGTGGCTCGCCATGCAGTAGAAGCACCGGTTCTCAGCAGAGACGACAACCGCAATCATCTCGCGCTCTGCTCGACTCAGGCCGGAGGCACCCCGCATGATGTCGTCATAGTGCGCGTGCCACTTGACAAGACGGTCGGGCCGCCAGGCATACGTTTGGAAGACGTTGGGGACAAACCCGAGCCGTTCTTGGGCAGGTCGAATTAGTGTCTTGACGTCATCGCGCATGGTCTCGAGCGACAAGTACGGGAACCAGCCCAGCTTTGCCTTCCGGGTCCGCTCCGGGCCTTGGGTGGGCTCTTGTGCCCGCCCCCGCTTCCGACCTGCAGTGCGCCTCATGGCACGCATGTTGAGCCTCCTCCGTCGCGTGTTCCGTGCTTCCCTCACTAGCGGAATCCGCTATCGCGAGAGAGCGACGGGGCGGTGGCGTCAGGCGAAGAACTGACTTCCGCCCGCCTATTTCCCCTCCTCAGTCCCCATGACGCTCGCGGAGTCGTGGGGAAAGACGCAGCATGAGTTGAACGCGCTCGATTTCCTCGAGCCACTCCTGGGTGATCGTCGCGAGGTAGTCTTCTCCAGGGGGCACGATGCCCGTGGGGCATGCCGGGCCCAGCCGTTCAACGGCCATTTTCCGGTATGCTGCCAAGGTCCGCTCCCCATACCGCGCGCACTCGGCGAAATCCTCCGCGAGGAAAAGCACCATGGGGACGCGGTGTCCGTTGTTGATCGCGACCGCCTCGCGGAGGTCCGGGTACGTGTCCCGATCCACAAATCCGAGCGCGACTTTAGGGGTCGCTTCAGCGATCCGCTGTAGAATGGGCCCGTCCCGCACGCAGTCGCCGCACCACGCCCCTGCGACGCAGAGGAGGTGCATCTGTCGGACAAAGCCTTCGAGCAGCGTGCGCTGGGGGGCACTGAGAGCCACGCGATCGTAGACCGCTTGCCACCGGCCTCTGTGGGCATCGGTCCCGTGGCGCTGGAGAAACTCTTCGTACGGGAGGGCGTGACCATACTCCGTCTCCCAGTTCATGCAAATCCTCCTTGGTGAGTGAGGTGCGAGTCTGGGGATACTGGGAAGGATTCGCTGTTGGCGAAGCGCCTTCCCGCGAGGGAGGCCGTCTCTGTACCGCTATCTAGTGATGGCGTACAATGAGGGCTGTGGCGATCACCGAGGCAGAAGCGCTCCGTCGGCTCCAGCAGGCCGCCGCGCGAGTCGATCCCGGGTTGAAGCTCGATCATGCTGCAGTGCGCTACCTGAGCACGCCGTTCCCCGGGGTCGAGTACGGTCTGCGGTTCCGCAGCGCCGGGGCGCTCCTGTTCATGCCCGAGGCCGACCTCTCCGCCACGGACTGGGAAACCCGGCTATTCAAGCGATTCGAGGCGGCGAAGCGCTACCTGGAAGGATTTCCCGAGGCCAGTCCTCGGCTTCCCTGATCGGCAGGGAGGGTACGGAGGCTTGCGGTGGACTTGCAGGGCCTGCATCACATCACACTGATCAGTTCGGACATAGCCCGCACCACGCGGTTCTACACCGAGGTTCTTGGGCTGCGCCTGATCAAACAGACGGTCAACTTCGACGACCCGTCTGCCAAGCATTTCTACTTTGGCGATGAAGTCGGTTCGCCGGGCACGGTGATCACCTACTTCGAGTGGTCCCATCTCCCTCCGGGGCAAGTCGGCATCGGGCTCACCCATCACTATGCGCTCACGGTGGAGAGCGCTGAGGCCCAGGTGCGATGGATCGCGCGCCTCCGCCATTACGGGGTGGAGGTGACAGCCCCGCGGAACCGGCGCTATTTTACGTCGATCTACTTTCGCGACCCCGACGGGATGCTACTGGAAATCGCGACCGCTGGCCCGGGGTTCCTCGTCGATGAACCAGAGGCGGGCCTGGGGCAACAGGTCGTGTCGCCGCCCCAGGAGTTCCTCAAACCGTGGCGAGTCGATGTCGCTCCAGATGTATCCGAGGTAGATGGAGCGACCCTGCTCCCGACGATGCGCTTGCGCGGGATCCATCACATTACCCTCATGAGCCGTGATATTGAACGAACCACGCACTTCTATACCGATGTCCTCGGTCAGCGACTCGTGAAGCGCACCGTGAACTTTGACGACCCGTCGTCGCCACACTACTACTTCGGCGATCGCCGCGGGAGCCCGGGGACGGTCGTGACGTACTTTGGGTACCCGCAGCGGTCACAAGGCCAGATGGGGGTTGGTGTGGCCCATCATTTTGCGTACTGCGTCGATAGCGACGCTGACCAGCGGTACTGGCGCGACCGACTGCACCGGGCGGGTGTCGCCACGACAGGGATCATCGATCGCAAGTACTTCCGCTCCGTGTACTTCGCGGATCCCGACGGCGTCATCGTCGAGATTGCCACACGCGGTCCGGGGTTCCTTGTGGACGAGACCCGAGATGACCTCGGGACGCACTTCTTGGGGCCGCAGGGGGTCGGGGCATCGTCCTCTCGAGGACGCGCGCGATGATCATCGAGCAGCTGCCCGTTGGGCCTCTCGTGGCGAACTGTTACCTCGTCGCCGATGAACACTCGCGCCGGGCGGCGGTCATTGATCCCGGCGATGAAGCCGAGCGGATCCTCGCCGTCATCAAGAAGCACCGGATGCAGGTCGACCTCATCGTCTTGACCCACGGGCACTTCGACCACCTGGGGGCCGCCGGAGCCATCCGGACCGCGACGGGCGCGCCGGTCGCGGTTCATGAAGCCGAACTCGAGACTGTGCGCACCGCAAGGCTTCGAGCGAAGCTCTTTGCCGGGCTGGATATCGACGACCCGCCGTCCCCTGACCAGCTGCTCCACGACAACGACATTGTCCGGATCGGAGATCAGCCGTTTAGCGTCGTGTTCACGCCAGGACACAGTCCGGGTCACATCACATTAGTGGGGGACGGGGTCGCGTTCGATGGCGACGTGGTGTTTGCTGGAGGGATCGGGCGGACGGACTTGCCTGGCGGAGACTATCAGGTGCTCATGGCATCAATTGCGGCGCGCATTCTCACTTTGACCGATGACACCGTCCTCTATCCGGGTCACGGTCCGGCAACCACGGTAGGGCGCGAACGAAGGACGAATCCGTTCCTCGTCTCCCTTGCCTCGCGCTAATGTGTGGACTCAGAGCACCGCGCGACTGCGTCGGCCCGCCACCCGCCCCCTTCGTGTAGGGAGCGGTGTCGTCGCCGTGATGAGTGCGCGGAGGGGCGTGACCAGACACGTGACGACTGGTGGAGTCATCGACCTCAATGCCGACCTCGGCGAAGGGGTTGGGACAGATCACGCGCTGCTGGGCGTCATTACATCAGCCAACATTGCCTGCGGAGGACATACGGGGGATGTTCGCAGCATGACCGCGACGGTCGCGCAGGCGCTCGCGCGAGGGGTCCGAGTTGGCGCGCACCCGTCCTTCCCTGATCGTGAAGGGTTTGGTCGACGGGCCATGAGTCTGCCTCTCCCGCGGCTCACCGCGGCGGTTGCCGAACAAATCTCCGCACTCCTTGGAGTGGTCCGCGGGCAAGGGGCGCACCTCCAACACGTGAAAGCGCACGGGGCCCTCTACAATCTCGCGGCATCCGACCGGGCGCTTGCCGCCGCTATCGGGGAAGCGGTCCGCCAGATCGATCCCGGGTTGATCGTAGTGGCGTTGGCCGGGGCACCGATGGTGGAGGTCCTGGAGCGTATGGGGCTCCGGGTCGCGCAGGAGGCGTTTCTCGATCGCGGGTACATGTCGGCGGGAACCCTGGTATCGCGAGAGCACGCTGGAGCGGTGCTCACTGATAGACAGCAGGTTGCCGCGCGGGCCGTGCAAATCGTCCAGGCGAGGCGGGTCGAGGCGATTGACGGGACGCTCGTGCCGGTGCGAGCCGATACCCTGTGCATCCATGGAGACACCCCCAACGCTGTCGCCTTTGCCGGTTCGGCGATGGAGGCCTTGAAGAACGCGGGGATCACGGTTGCTGCCATGGACACGTTTGTGTGAATGCGCACCTACCTCTCGGGCGCCATCGCGTATATCGAAGAGAGCGGGGACGAGCTTGAGCGTGCGCGCCTTGCAGGGTTGCTCGGACGCCCTCAGCCTGAACCGAGAATCGCGCGCACGTTGGCGGTCCGGCAAAACGAAGACGGAGGGTACCCCTACGGTATGATCCCAGGGCGCCCGTCGGCGATCGGCGCGACCGTTGCCGGGTTGCAGTGGTTGCATGACCTTCGTCTCACCACCGGAGGGATCGTCGAGCGAGCGGTTGGGTACCTGCTCAGCGTCCAGCGTCCCGAAGGAACCTGGGACGAGACGCCTGCGGTCATGAAGTTCGACCCGCCTCGAGCCCTGCGGCCCGGACTGCTGGGGGGGCGCCTTCACAGCACCGCGCTCGTCGCGTTCTGGCTCGCCCGCGTCATCGGCCCGGGTCACGACACGGTCGCTCGCGCGTGCAAGGCGCTGCGTGCGCAACGATGGAGCGAGTGGCCAGTGGATGAACCGGTCGGGACGACGGTCTTGATCACTGCCGTGGGCGCACTTGTCGAGGGGCCCACGGGGCCGATGGCGAGTGGGGGACTCGGGGTTCTCTCCGGCCGTGCCGCTGACGTATGGACTGGGGAGACGATGGCGGATTTGCTCAGCGCCGTTGCCGTGACTCGAATTGCGCCTGACCAGCCCCTGGTCACCGGTGCGATTGCTCGCCTCCGTGCGGCCCAACGTCCCGATGGGGGATGGACGAGCGACCAGAGCAGGGATCGGGATGTTGATCTCTCCCTGCGAGCGCTGGGTGCTCTCTTGGCGCTCGGCGTATCGACCGCGTAGCCCGCGGGCGCAGGCAGCAAAGCTGCGGGCAGGGCCCTACACGCACGCGCGGGACCCCCATCAAAGCGATGCAAGCACGGTTTCGAGCCGAGCGTTAGGACAGGGGTGTGTGTAGGCCAGCGCCGCTGTGCAGCCGCTGCTTCATCAGGTAGAGTCGATTGTCTGCCACCTGCAAGAGCCGTTCGGGTTCTTGGCCATCAGCCGAGAAGGACGCGATCCCCCACGAGAATGTCAACAACTGACCGCCCTTCTGGTGAGGGAGGGCGACCTCAATCGTCTTGATCCGGGCAAGCTGCGCGTCGACCTCCGCCCCCGTGGTCTCGGGCAGCATGAGGATGAACTCATCTCCGCCGAAGCGTGCCGCGAGGTCAGACGCGCGGACGTTGAGCATCAAGGTCTGGGCGACCCGAATGAGGATCTGATCGCCCACGACGTGGCCATAGGAGTCGTTGACCCCTTTGAAAGTATTGAGATCCAGCAACACAATACTCAGCGCATAGCCTGCTCGGCGGCTCCGGGCAATTTCAGCAACGAGGCGATCGAGAAACGCACGCCGATTGGCGAGTCCCGTTAGCGAGTCCGTCGCCGCCAGGTTCCGAAGCTGCTCATGGAGTCGCGCTACCTCGCACGCCCCCGCAAGGTAGCGAGCGACGACCGTCAACAGGTTGAGCTCAGATTCTTGGAACCCTCCCACCATGGACCGGTAGGCGCTGACGACGCCGATGGTGCGACCATGAATCACCAACGGCGCGTAAATGCCCGATCGCACATTGGGATCCTTGCGGATCAGCCGGGGGTCCGCGTGCAAGTCAGGGATAAACACAGGTTCGCCCGTGTCCATGACCGACCAAACCAGGCCCTTGCCCCGAGGGAAGATCATGCCCCGCGCGACGTCCCGCAGGCCTGACCCAGCCCGGACCACGAGGGCATCCTCAGTGTCGCGCTTCTCGAGGAGGGACACGGCACACGAGTCAAATCCGAGTTCTTCGCGCAACACCCGCATGACGTGCTCGAGGAGGTCAGGGAGGCTCAGGACAGTCGTGAATTCGCTCGCCAGGCGGGCCAGGAAGGCGATAGCCTTGTCTGGTTCTGGTCGAAACGGCACCGTCCGCTTTCTCGCAGGCATCCGTCTTTCGCGTGGCACTCGCACACTCCTCAATCAAGGCCCATCGCGGCTAGGATCTCGGTCTTCTTGCGAGATCATACCCGGCGATTGAGGCAGCATAGACCCCATTGCGAACGGATTCTCCGACGAAGCACTCGGTGAGAACCCAGGGGGAGCGCAAGAAACGGCCCCGGGCCTAACCCGGGTTCCTCCGGGGGGATTGGTCAGAGCTGTTGGAGCCGGCCGACGCGGGCGCTCGTCCAGCCCTTGTGTTCCTCGTACCGCCCCGCCGCCGTCTTGCCGCTATTGGGAGAATCGCAGTATAATCGTGGAGCTTTCGCTTTGCGGTTGACGCCTGCCGATACCTCCAGTAAGGAGCGGGTCTTGTTGAGTCCTCGCCTACGCGCGTACCTATTGCGGTACCGCCGAGCCTACACGATCGGATTTCTCTTGTCCATCGGCAGCGCGGCCCTGTTGATGGTCGGCCCGCTGATGGTGCGCCTGGCCATCGACAGCATTCGGCGTGGCGCGCCCTCGGCGACCCTCCTGAAGTATGCGGCGCTGCTCTTTGGCGTGAACCTCGTTGCCGCTGTCATGCGGTTCTTTTGGCGGACGAGTATCTTCGGGGCCGCCCGCCGGCTTGAGTATGAGATGCGGAACGACTATTTCGCCCACTTGCAGCAGATGCACTTTGCGTACTTTCAGCACACACGGATCGGTGACCTCATGGCTCGAGCCGTGAACGACCTGAACACGGTGCAGCGCTTCGCCGGCCCCGGGATCATGCACGCGTTCAACACCGTGATCATGTTCACACTTGCGATTGCGTTCATGCTGACCGTGGACGTCCGATTGACGCTTTACGTGTTCATCATTCTGCCGCTGGTGACGGCAACGATCCTCATCTTGGGCCCACAGATTCATCGGTCGTACGAAGCGGTGCAAGAGCAGTTCAGCATCATCTCCGCGAAGGCGCAGGAGAACTTTTCTGGGATCCGGGTCGTGAAAGCGTTTGCCCAGGAGCCGTACGAGATCGCCGAATTCGCGCAGCTGAACCGAGAGTACATTCGTCGCAACCTGTCCGTGATCAAGAGTTCCGGCGCACTGTGGCCCGCGATGACGTTCTTCGTCGGGGTAGCGATGGTTGTACTCCTGTGGCAGGGGGGGCAGGCGGTCATCACGCAGCGCATCTCCTTGGGGGAGTTTGTGCAGTTCACGGGCTACATTGGACTTCTCTCCGGCCCGATGCTGGGGCTGGGGTGGATCGTCAACCTCTTCCAACGCGGTCTCGCGTCGATGGATCGGCTCGACGAGGTCTTCGCCCAGACGTCGAAGATCCACGACCTCCCGGGACCCGTTCCGCCGCAGACGGTGAGGGGGGAGATTGAATTTCGCGGGGTGACGGTCGCCTACAACGGCACCCCGATCCTCCGCGACATTAACCTCCATATCCCCGCGGGGGCGACGGTCGCGATCGTGGGGCCGACGGGGGCGGGAAAGAGTTCCTTGGTGAATCTGATCCCCCGGTTGTTCGATCCCACTCAGGGGCAGGTGCTGATCGACGGGCTCGACAGCCGGCGGCACTCGCTGGAGGTCCTCCGTCGGCATATTGGGTTTGTGTCCCAAGAGCCGTTCCTCTTCTCCGAGCCCTTGGCGGAGAACATCGGCTATGGCCTCGAGGACCCGGAACCAGCGCGGATCACGGCGGCAGCGGAAACCGCTCAACTCGCCGGCGACGTCGCGGAGTTCCCGGCTGGGTATGCAACGACCGTCGGTGAGCGGGGTGTCACGCTCTCAGGGGGACAGAAACAACGAGCGACGATCGCGCGGGCGCTGGCTCGGGACCCCCGCATCCTGATCCTCGACGACGCGCTGAGCAGCGTGGACACCCACACCGAAGAACAGATCCTCATGCGCTTGCGGGAGGTCATGGCGACGCGGACGTCGCTCATCATCTCCCACCGCGTCTCCACGGTGCGCCATGCCGAGCGGATCGTCGTGTTGCATGAAGGGCAGATCGTCGAGCAGGGGACCCACGACGAGCTCCTCGCGCAAGGGGGGCTGTACGCAAACTTGTACGAGAAACAGCTCTTGGAAGAAGAACTCGAAGAAGCGGACCTGGAGCCAGAGCGGCGATGAGCGTCTTGTTCCAAGAAGACGAGATTCTCGGCAAAGCCTACGATGCACGGTTGATGCGCCGCCTGCTGGGGTACCTGCGGCCGTACGGTCCCCTGGTGACGCTCTCGATCCTGCTGCTGCTGTTCGCGGCGATGGCGGACTTGGCCGGCCCGTACTTCATTAAGGTGGCGATCGATCGGTACATCCGCATCGGCGACGTAGCGGGCGTGGGCCGGATTGCCGCCGTTTACCTGGGGACGCTCGTCGCGGGCGCGTTGTTCCGGTACGGACAGAACTACGTCACGCAGATCGTCGGCCAGAGCGTGATGTTCGATCTCCGCATGGAGCTGTTTACGCACCTCCAGCGGCTCGCGGTCGCGTTCTTCACCTCGAATCCCGTCGGGCGTTTGATGACGCGGATCACCAACGACGTGGACACCCTCTACGAAATGGTGACCGACGGCGTGGTTATGGTTTTTGGCGACGTGTTCGTCCTGGTGGGGATCGTGGTCGCGATGTTGTTCCTCGACTGGCGACTGGCGTTGGTGGCGTTCACGGTGATCCCAGTGCTAGCGGTTCTGACGCTGCTGTTTCAGGCGAAGTCGCGGGAAACGTATCGCGCAATCCGGGTCCGTATCGCGCGGATCAACGCCTACCTCAACGAAAACCTGATGGGAATGTCGATCGTGCAGCTATTCAACCGCGAACGGCGGAACTTCGATCGGTTCGACGCTCTCAATGCGGACTACTACACATGGAACCAGAAGGCGATTACCTACATGGCGATGTTCTTCCCTGGCGTGGGCCTCGTGGGGGCGACAGCGACCGCGTTGCTGATCTGGTATGGCGGCGGGCAAGTCGTCCAGCAGGTGGTCACCTTGGGCGTGCTGGTCGCTCAGCTGCAGTACGCGGAGCGGTTCTTCCGACCGATCCAGGACCTCGCGGAGAAATACAACATTCTGCAAGCGGCGATGGCGAGTTCCGAGCGCCTGTTTCGGGTCCTCGACGAACCGGTAACGGTCCGCGATCCGGTGGCGCCGGTCCCGCTAGAGCGAGTGCGAGGAGAAGTAGAATTTCGGGACGTGTGGTTCGCCTACCCTGGCCCCGCGGCGGGCGCGTCGTCTGGGGAACCCCCGCCCGCCGGGCGCAGCGGGCATCCGGCTCCCTCCGGGAGCGATGAGTGGGTGCTCAAAGGTGTCTCTTTCGTCATTCGGCCTGGTGAGAGCGTCGCGTTCGTTGGGCACACCGGCGCAGGCAAGACCTCGATCATCAACCTGATTACGCGATTCTACGATCCGCAGCGCGGCCAAGTGCTCGTCGATGGTGTCGATGTGCGGGAGTATGCGCAACGAGACCTCCGGCGACATGTGGGACTGGTTCTGCAGGACGTATTCCTCTTCTCGGGCACGGTGTATTCGAACATTCGGCTCGGGAACCGCGACATTTCCGATGACGCGATTCATCAAGCTGCGGAGTTTGTCAACGCGGCTCCGTTCGTCAGCCAACTGCCCCGCGGCTACGCGACCGAAGTCGTTGAGCGCGGTGCCACGCTTTCGGTTGGTCAGCGGCAGCTCATCGCGTTTGCACGGGCGGTGGCCCACAACCCGGAAATCCTCCTGGTGCTGGATGAGGCAACGAGCAGTGTCGACACGGAGACGGAGCTGTTGATCCAGGACGCGATCACCCGGGCGTTGCGGGAGCGGACCTCGATCATCATCGCCCACCGGCTCTCCACTATTCAGAATGTCGATCGGATTCTCGTGCTCCATAAGGGGCGCGTCGTGGAAGAAGGCACGCACCGGCAACTCCTCGCCCGCGGCGGCGTCTACAGCAAGCTCTACCAGCTGCAGTACCGGGACCAGGAAGTTCGGCTTCCGCACGTGCTCATCGGTGAGCCGGAGAAGGGTCGGACCGACCACTAAGTGGAGATCGCGATGGACGAGACCGAAGCTCTCAAGGCAGCGACGACGATCATCACGATGGCGATCGAGGAACGACGAGGGCTCGTGGCTTACACTCGGCTCGAGGTCGTCGAGTTGGACCGGCGAGCGCGGGTCGTTGAGCGCGAGGCACTGGAGCAGTTACGGTCTGTCCTACCGGCCGCGCCCTTTACCGAAGAGCTCGCGGGGATTGCCAGTCGGTTGGGGCAGATGGAAGTGGCATTACAGGAGCTGGCGAGTCGGAGTGAGATCTCTGAACGATCCCGTGCTCTTGAGCAGGACGATATTCGTTGGCGCGCCTTCGAGGATATTTCGTGGGTGTTGGAGCTCGGCTAGGGGGTGAGGGCGGGTCCTTACTTCCGCTTGCGTCCGCTGCCTCCCCGTTTGGCTTCCGTGTTGCGTTTGAGATCGAGGAGCCGTTCTTCGCTTTCCTTCATGAAAGCCTTGAGCTTGTCTTCGAACGAGACCTTCGCCCGCGCTCGGACCACGCGTTCCTCCGGAGAGAAGGCCTGCTTCACGGAAAGGTCGAGTTTCCCCCGTTCGTTGACGCCCAGGACCTTGACTTTGATCCGTTCTTGTTCTTTAAGGTAATCGCGGACGTCCTTGACGTACGTGTCGGCAATCTCGGAGATGTGGACCAGCCCGCTCTTCCCATCGGAGAGTTCCACGAACGCGCCGTAGTGCGTGATCTTGACGACGGTCCCTTCTATGATCGTTCCTACGTCCACACTCATACCCTGTCCAGATGCCCTCCTCCCCCGTCATGAGAGTGCGAGCGAAATTATACTCTGGGGTTCCAGAAAGTGTCAATGAAATGGTGCGGGCGGTGGCGCGAAGAGGCGTCCTATCGCGTCCCATACCCGTTTGGTCCAGGACACGTGTTCGGGAGGCGGGCTGGGTTGTGCGCGGGGCGGGGCCGGGGACTGGACGACAAAGACGGCGATTTCCCCTGATTTGATGAGGCCGAGCTGTTCTCGAGCCAATTTCTCGATGTAGGCTGGGGTGTAGAGGAGCCGAATTTCCTCATGCAGGAGCGCGTTCTGCTCTTGGAGTTGCCCCTTCGTGCGGGAGAGTTCCGCCGCCTCCCGCTCGAGCCGGTACACTTCCAGCGCGCTGGTGCCAAAGGTCCCCGCCAGGACAAGTACACCCACAAGACCTGCCATTAGGAGGACTGCCCGAGGGGGGCGGGGGAACCGGCGTAACGTCCAGTTGCTGGCGTGCACTGTTCGTACCTGCATAGTCGATGCTCCGATGGCTGCTGTGTCGAAGGTGCGTCCGCGCTGCGATTGAGGTCCGGGCGAGCTGCCCTCGCTCAGGGAGGATTGTGCACCGTGCGCCGATCTTCCTGCTCCCGCCCGCTACGCGGCGCGCTGCGGGAACGCGGCCGCTCCCCGATACCGCGCGCGTGGTCCAAGTTCTTCTTCGATCGCGAGGAGTCGGTTGTATTTCGCCACACGTTCGCTGCGGGCAGGCGCGCCGGCTTTGATCTGTCCGGCCCCGATCGCGACTGCGAGGTCGGCGATCGTGGTGTCCTCGGTCTCGCCCGAGCGATGGGAGATGATGGTGGTGTAGTGCGCGCGATGGGCGAGCGCGACGGCTTCCAGCGTTTCGGTCAATGTCCCGATCTGATTAACTTTGAGGAGGATCGCGTTGGCGACTCCGCGCTCGATCCCTTCGCGCAGTCGCGCGGAGTTGGTCACAAAGAGATCATCCCCCACCAGTTGAGTGGATCGCCCAAGCCGATCGGTCAGTCGGCGCCATCCGGCCCAATCATCCTCGGCGAAGCCGTCTTCTATTGAGATGATCGGGTATCTCGCGCACAAGTGCGCATAATATGCGACCAGGTCGTCTGTCGAGTACTGGGTGGCCGTGCCTGCGAACTGGTAGAGGTCGCCATTGCGGAGATTGGTCGCTGCGACATCGAGACCGATTGCGAGGTCGATGCCTGGTCGGTACCCACCCGCTTCGATTGCCTCAACCAAGACCTCGATCGCCTCTTCGGGTGCGTGCAACGCGGGAGCGAACCCGCCCTCATCGCCGACGGCCGTGCTCAAACCTCGGGCATGCAAGAGCGTCTTGAGGTGATGGTAGGTCTCCACCCCCATCCGCAGGCTCTCGGCGAACTGGTTCCCACCGAGTGGGATGAGCATGAATTCCTGGATGTCTAAGGGGTTGTCGGCGTGGAGCCCTCCGTTGATCACGTTCAGTAACGGGACGGGCAACGCGACGGTCTCTTCGCCTCCCAACGCGCGATAGAGGGGCAGTCCGCGCGAGGCGGCGACGGCCTTGGCCACGCCGAGTGAGACGCCAAGTACCGCATTCGCCCCGAGGCGCGACTTGTTTGGAGTGCCGTCAAGGTCGAGGAGGAGGCGGTCCACTCCTCCTTGATCGACTGCATCCCGGCCGACCAGGACGGAGGCAATCTCCCCGTTGACGTGTCCGACAGCTGTGCGGACGCCTTTGCCGCCGTAGCGGGTCGGGTCGCCATCTCGAAGTTCGAGCGCCTCGTGGGAACCGGTGGAGGCACCGGAGGGTACGGCGACGTGCCCCTGCGCGCCGTCCGCGAGCCGGACCTCAACGGCGACGGTGGGGTTTCCGCGCGAGTCGAGGATTTCACGGGCATGCAACGCGGCGATCCGGTTCATGACCACCACTCGTCGACGCGGATGCGTTCGAGGACCTCGACCAACTCATCCGTTGGCCGGGGCCGGTCAGGGACGGCCTGGACTTTCGCAACCAGTCGGCGACCCCCCCAGCTGATTTCGATGCGATCGCCGACCCGGACCACGGAAGCCGGCTTGCCGGCGACCCCGTTGAGCGCGACATGCCCACCCTCGCAGAGCGCGTGGGCCCTCGTGCGGCGTTTCACGAGACGGCTGACCTGGAGAAACTTGTCGAGACGCATCGTGCGGGGATCAGATGGGGCGCCCCCGCCCCTGGAGACGCGCGAACACTCTGGACGGGAGCGCGTGGGCGGTTATTTCGTAGGGCGATCAGACCGTCTGATCTTCGCCTGCCCTTTCTGTTGCTTCAGCCAGTCTGCAAACGCGGTTTCCTGCTGCTTGGAGAGGAGTTGCGCCCGAATCTGTTTGCGCACCCCGTCGTCCAACTTCGCCGGCTGACCCGCCCGATGTTCAACCACTTGGATGATATGGTAGCCGAACTGCGACTTCACGACCCCGGACGTCTGTCCGGCGCGCAACGTGAACGCCACCTGCTCAAACTCGGGCACGGTGGCTCCGCGGCTCAGGAAGCCCAAGTCGCCGCCCTGTTCTTTGCTCCCAGGGTCTTGGGAATACTGCCGCGCGAGCGCATCAAAACGTTCGCCCCGCTGGAGCTTTGCGAGGACGAACTTGGCTTCCACGTCGCTTTGAAGGAGGATGTGGCGGGCGTGGACTTGCTCGGGGCGATCGAACTCCTTTTGGTGGGTGCGGAAGTAGGTCTCTACGTCAGCGTCCGTGATCGTGACGGTCGCGACCAAGGGTATCAGCTTGCGGATCGTGAGGTTTTCCCGCAAGCGGTCGCGAAGGCTGACCATCGTCAGCCCGCGTTGTTTGAGGGCGTTAGTGAAGTCCTGCTCGGAGGGGAAGTTCCCTTTGATCTCCTTGACTTGGGCGTCGATCTCCGCGTCGGTCGCAACGACGCCACGGCTCCGGGCGGCTTGCATGATCAGACGGCGTTCGACCATCGAATCCAGGACCAGCTGGGAGATCTCAGGGCGCTGCTTTTCGCGTTCCTTCCCCGTGGGGTCTTGGGGGAACTGCTGGTCCAAGACCGCGTCGACCTCAGAGCTGAGATCGACGGCGGAGATGACTTCCCCGTTCACGACCGCGACTGGTTGCACATTGCGCTGCGTGGCACGCGTCAGGCCGACCGCCGCCGCGCCTCCAGCAAGCGTGAGCACGACGCCTAGAACGATAAACTTTATGCGGCGACTCATGAATTTGTTCGGTAGTGCTCCTCTCTGCGGCAGTTCTTCAGTGGCGCCAACTGCTTCATCGTACTCGGCCTCTCTATAGAACGCAACCGGGCTACCGGCGGGTGGCAGCGGGTTCGCGGGTGCGCGCCAACCGGGCAAGGGCCTGCAAGGTCTGACGGATCAGCGCGGCATCGTCCGCGAAGCGAGTCCCTGCCACTCGAAGCTGCCATCCGGCGTTCGTGGGGGTGAGGCGGCCCCCGAAGAGGCCCGCCAGCTCACCCCGCGCGTCCTCCCCCAGCACCCACGCAGCGGGCTTGATGAGGATGGCCCCTCGCTCCCGACGAATTACGATGACCCCCGCGCTACGGGCCAGCGCGCGAATCCGGGCGACTTCCAGGAGATTCGCTGCGGGTTCTGGGAGGGTCCCATACCGATCGGCCAATTCTTGGGCGACGGCGTCGGTTTCATCAATGGTCCGCATCGTCGCCAATTTGCGATAGGCGGCCATCCGCTGGCCCTCGTCACTCACGTAGGACTCCGGCAAGTACGCGTCGACCCCAAGATCGATCGTCGTCTCTGGCGCGTCCTCGACGAGCTGGCCTCGCAGTTCGCGCACTGCTTCATCGAGCAGGCGGCTGTAGAGTTCAAACCCGACCGCGGCGAGGTGGCCGTGCTGTTCGGGGCCCAGCAGGTTGCCCGCCCCCCGGATTTCAAGATCCCGCATGGCCAGTTTGAATCCCGAGCCGAGTTCGACGAACTCCTGCATCGCCTCGAGGCGTGCGCGGGCCTCAGGGCTGAGCTGTGCGGTGCGAGGATAGAGGAGGTAGCAGTACGCTTGCTGGTCCGCGCGGCCAACCCGACCCCGCAACTGGTAGAGTTGCGCGAGGCCCATCAGGTGAGCGTTCTCAATGAGGATCGTATTCACCTGAGGGATGTCCAGGCCGATCTCCACGATGGTGGTGCAGATCAACACATTGTAGCGGCCGGCCATGAAATCCATCATGACCTGCTCTAACCCCTCCTCCGGCATCTGGCCATGCGCCACAACGACCCGCGCTTCTGGGACGACTGCGCGCAGGCGCCGGGCGGCCCGCTGGATCGTCTCGACGCGGTTGTGGACCACGTAGACCTGACCACCGCGGTCGAGCTCGCGGAGAATCGCCGCGCGGATGAGGGCGTCCTCATAGGGCCGGATCTCCGTGTGAATCGGAAGGCGGGCATCGGGCGGTGTGTCCATCACTGACATGTCCCGGAGGCCGACCAGCGACATGTGTAGGGTTCGTGGAATCGGGGTGGCGGTGAGTGTGAGGACGTCGACGGACCGGCGGAGTTGCTTGAGCTTCTCCTTGTGGACCACGCCGAACCGCTGCTCTTCGTCCACAATGACCAATCCAAGGTCTTTGAACTTGATGTCCGCCTGCAACAATCGATGGGTCCCGATGATCACGTCCATTGCGCCAGCGGCGAGATCTCCCTTGATCCGCCGTTGCTCCGCGGGGGTGCGGAACCGGCTTAGCATCTCCACTTTGATCGGGTAGGTGGCGAGGCGTTTCAGGAAGACGTTGTAGTGTTGTTGGGCGAGGATGGTCGTAGGGACGAGCACAGCGACCTGTTTTCCGTCCATGACCGCCTTGAACGCTGCGCGCAGTGCGACCTCCGTTTTGCCGTACCCGACGTCGCCGGCGATGAGCCGGTCCATCGGCCGGGGACTCTCCATGTCGCGTTTGACGTCTTGGATGGCGAGCCACTGATCAGGGGTCTCTTCGAATTCGAAGGAGACCTCCAGTTCGTGCTGCCAGGGAGTGTCCTCACTGAACGCATGCCCCGGGGCAGCTTCCCGCGCAGCATACAGATCCAGCAACTCTCGAGCAAGGAGCTGGGTCGCCTCTTTGACGCGCTTCTTCTCACGGTCCCACTCCGCCCCGCCAAGGCGGTGTACTTTGGGCGATTGGCCTTCCACCCCGATGTACCGTTGGATGAGATCGAGCTGGTCGGTCGGGACGTAGAGTCGATCTGCGGCGGCATACTCAAGGTACAGGTAATCCCGTTCGGCGCCCTGGAGCAGCAGCCGAACTAACCCCCGATAGATCCCAATCCCATGGTGCACGTGGACCACGAAGTCGTTGGGCGTCAGGTCCGTCCAGGTGAAGACGCGTACGCCCTCGCGGAAGCGAAGTCGACGGCGTCGGCGGCGCCACCCCAGGACCTCACTGTCGGTGATCACGACGAGTCCTGCGCCTTCGATCCGAAAGCCCCTCGAGAGTGAAGTAGGGACGGAGATGACGTGCCCGGGTGCAGGAATCGCCTCCAGGGTCGCGGCGACGGTAGTGGGCTGCCCGTATTCTCTAAGGATTTCGCCGATACGCTCCGCCTGGGCCGTTGCGAGAATGATCCGTTGCCCTTCGGCGAGCCAGTTTTCGATCGCCTTGGCGAGGAGCCGCATTTGGCCCCCGAACGCGTCCACGCCAGCAAACCGCATGGGGAGTTCCTGTGCGGTTCCATCGGGAGCTTGAATCGTGGTAAGGGCTAGACGCGCGATCTCAGGCATCCGGGTCAGGAGGTCCTCCCATTCGAAAAATGGGAAGGGGCCGGGATCGCTATCATGTTCCCCCATCGCGGTGAAGGCATCCCGCGTGTGGTCCAGGAGCAGCCGGGCTTGTCCGCGCAGGTCCGCGGGCTCATCGAGGACCAGGAGCGCGGACGCGGAGAGGTAGTCGAGCAGCGTGGCCATGCCTGGGCGCTCAGCCGCCGGGAGGAGGACGACGCCGTCCAAGGAGTGGGTGCGGAGTTGGGTCTCAGCATCGAACGCGCGCGCAGATTCTAGTTCCTCGCCTAGCCATTCCAATCGGACCGGTGCGCTGAGATCCGGTGGGTAGATGTCGAGCAACCCCCCGCGCACAGCGAACTGCCCTTTCGCCTCCACGAGCTCGACCCGCTCGTACCCTCCCGCGACTAGCGTTGCGATCAGGGCATCCCGGTTGTGCCGTGTCCCTGGCACCAGGTGCACGGCCGCCGCGCGCAGATCCGCGGGGGTGAGGATCTTTCGCAGCAGTGCCGCGACCGGCGCGATAATCCAAGGAGCGGGACCCTCCAACAAGCGGAGGATGACCCCCAAGCGTTCCCCCGTCGTCTCCGCGGGCGGACGTCCCACGTCGATCGGGAGGGTCTCCCAGGGAGGGAGTACGACCAATCGGGGTTCAAGTGCTGGCTGGAACGCGAGCAAGTCGCCATGGAGCCGGTCAGCGGCATCACGAGACGCGGTAATGACAACAACCGGCGCCGCCTCCGGCAGGCCCAAGTCTTCCGCCAAAGAGGCGAGCACCAAAGCCTTCTCCGCTCCAGTTGGGCCAACGATCCATGGTTGACCTTTGGCCCGGATGGCAGCAAGGGCCGGTTGATAAGATGGAAACTGCCGCATCAGCGGCAGTAATTCGGTCAATGCCATAACGACCTCAGTTCTTGTCGCTAGATACACCCCATTTTACTGATCTGGCCACAGGGTCACAAGGCGACCAACCCGCGTTGACGAGAGGCTCATTGTCTGCAAGGTCTAGCAAATCAACACAGAATCAGGCTTCGACACACGAGTGCGTTGATGTGGCGCATGCGTGGGATTGGCGCAGCCTAGTGGTGCGGGGGTTCCGCCTCGGGTTCCTCGGTTGTAGCTTGGCTGACGGTACTGAATCCCGTATGATCGTACGAGGGCTGTTATGCGGCGCATCGCGGTCATCGGGACGACGGGTTCAGGAAAGACCACTCTTGCGCGGGAACTCTCCACCCGGTTGGGAATTCCGCATGTTGAGCTGGACGCTCTGAACTGGGGCCCACATTGGACCGAAGTGCCCATCGACGTATTTCGAGAGAATATCGCCACGGCTCTGAGAGGCGAGGTATGGGTCGTTGACGGGAACTATGGCAAGGTTCGCGAGCTCATCTGGACGCGAGCCGACACGGTCGTCTGGCTTGACTTCTCCCTGCCAGTCATTTTGCGGCAACTGGCATCGCGCACGATCCGCCGGGTCGTGACCCAAGAGGAACTGTGGAGCGGGAACCGCGAGCGGCTGCGCTCGGCCTTTTTCGCTCGCAATTCGCTCTTCGTTTGGGCGTTGAGCACCTACCGGAGACGACGTCGAGAGTACCCGGTACTCCTCAGTCAGCCGGAGTTCGCACATCTGACCGTCATGCACCTTCGATCACCCCGCGAGATGGAGGTGTGGCTCAGGAGTGTGACACCCCACCTCCGCGCAACATGTCGTCGGGGGGCGGGATGAGGACGGGCCGCGGGCGTCATGAAGACGACCTAGGAACGCAAGACAACGACCACCCCGACAAGGGCCGCGACCCCGAGAGAGGCAAACGCCCAACCCCACCCCGGGCTGCTTGCATCGAGGATCGCCCCAAATACCGGTGGGGCAATCGTCGACGCGAGGAACCCGAGAGCTGATTGCAGAGCCATGGTCGCCCCGAGCGCTTCCGGGAGCGCGGCCTCCGCCACTGCGGTCGAGAGTGTCGAGGATTCTGCGGTGACCAGCAGTCCGTAGATTACCGACATGCCCAGCACGACGCCGAGACCCATCGGTGTGAGCCACCCGATGGTCCATGAGCACAGCGCCGAGCCACTCAAGAAGACCAGGATCGTCCGTCGCCGCCCAAGGTGATCGGAAAGCCAGCCCCCGACGGCATTACTGAAGGCACTCGCTGTAAGAACGAGCGCGCCGAAGGCGGCGCCCCGCACGGTTGCGGCGACTAAGGGGACGCCTCGGGCGACCCACATCGCGGTGAGGAACGCTGGGAGCCACGCGCGCATACCGAACAATTCCCAATTGTGCATCGCGTACGCGGCACTCAGGCGGAGGGTACGGAGGTTCCGGATGGCGGTCCCCAGCGCGATCGTGTGCCGTTGACGCTCGGGAGGGTCACGCACAATCCTCCACGCGATGCCAGCAGCGAGCAACGGGCCACAGGCAGTTGCCACGAACGCGACCTGCCAGCCGCTGGGGAGCAGGAGGCCGGTCAACAGCAGCGACAAGCTCGCCCCCAAAGAGAAACACGCGATGTAGATGCCCATCGCTGCTCCGCGCCGCGGGGCGGGGACGGATTCCACGACGAGCCGCATGCCGGGGGTATAGGTCCCCGCGAGGCCAATCCCGCCCAGCGCCCGCAGGAGGAATGCTGACCACCACCCGCGAGCGAAGAAGGCAAAGAGGAGTCCGCACAGGCCATTCCACAGACTCGAGAGGAGGTAAATCTTCCGTACGCCGAGGAGGTCCGTGAGACTGCTTAGTACGAGCACGGCGGCCGTGTATCCGAACTGTTGGGCCGCGAAAATCGCGCCGGCCTGGGTCGCGGAAAGCCCCCACTCGCGCCGGAGGACCGGCAAGGCCCCCGTGTAGTTGGCGAAGGTGAGCATGGTGAGGAGCTCGGCGGTCGAGAGCAAGAGCAGCCACCGGCGCTGGGGCGACATCCGCTACGCAGCGACGCCCAGGGCCACGCTAGTCGAGATGTATTCTCGACCATGGATTCCATCCCGCGTTGATCGCACGATCTCCGACATGTCGAGCCATGTCGCATCGAATCCAGGTCCCGCAAACGACCCGCCGTACCCCGCCGCGGAGATGGGGATCTTGCCTCGCTCCACCATGACCCACGTTCGGGAGATGATTTCCGGCGTCCAGTAGGGGTCGCCCTGGCCAGGGGTTGCAAACGGCGGGTGCCCGTACTTGACGTACTCGTCATTCTCTTGGAGATGGAAACGCACGGGAGGCGGAAAAGGCAACGGGGCGGGAGCGGTCGAGTTGTGGTACCGAGCTGACGTCATGCCGTCGGCGAGGGATCAGTCGGGGCTCGGCGCCGAAGGGGCAGGATATGCCGGTACCAGTTCGTAATCGGCAACCGACGGTCTTTGCCAAACGCCTTCGGAGTGATCTTCACCCCCGGGGGGGCTTGGCGCCGTTTGTACTCGTTCCGGTCGACCATCGTCACGACGCGGTCAACGATCTCCGGTGGGAACCCGGCCCCGACGATGTCCTCCGGTGGCATGTCTTCCTCCACGTAGAGCTTCAGAATCGGATCGAGCACCTCGTAGGGGGGCAGCGTGTCCGTGTCCTTCTGCCCGGCCCGCAATTCCGCCGTGGGCGCGCGCGTGAGGACCCCGTCCGAGAGGATCGCCTGCTGCCGGTTCCGCCACCGAGCGAGTTCGTAGACGAGCGTTTTCGGCACGTCTTTGATCACGGCAAACCCTCCCGCCATGTCCCCGTAGAGCGTTGCATACCCCACCGCGAGCTCGCTCTTGTTCCCCGTCGTGAGGACCAGCCACCGGAACTTGTTGGAGAGGGCCATGAGCAGCATGCCGCGGATCCGCGCCTGCAGGTTTTCTTCCGTCACATCGGTGGGACGGGGCGAGAACGTGTCCCGTAGTGTAGCCTGGAACGCATCGGCAATATGGTCGATCGGGAGCTCGATCTTGTTGACGCCGAGGCCTGATGCGATCTCAGACGCGTAGCGGTGACTTTCGGTTGAGGTAAATGTCGACGGCATGAACGTGACGTGGACATGGTCCGCCCCCAGGGCATCCACCGCGATGGCACTGACGAGAGCGGAGTCGATGCCCCCAGAGAGTCCTACGACCACGTCGTTGAACCCGTTCTTGCGAACGTAGTCCCGCGTCCCAAGCACGATGGCGCGGTAGACCTCTTCAGTGGGTTCCAAGGGGGCGACGGTGTGCGCTGGCAAGGACGACCGGGAGCGGGGGGTTGGCCCGCTCACATGTAGCGTGAAGCTCTCGAGCGCTGCGTCCTCGTCGGGTGTCGCCGGCCGCACGGGGGCGAACATCCGGTGTCGGCGGACCGCTTCGGGGTCCACATCGCAGACGATGAGATCTTCTTCGAACTGTTTCCCTCGGGCGAGCAGCGCCCCGGTTTGATCAAAGATCATGCTCATCCCGTCAAAGACGAGTTCGTCCTGCCCGCCAACGAGGTTGTTGTAGCAGAGCACGACCCCATAGTCGCGCGCGCGCGTCTGGAGCATCTCGGCTCGGGTGCGCCACTTGCCCGCATCGTAGGGAGAGCCGTTGATGTTGATGATGACCAGCGCCCCCGCGGCGGCTTCCGTCTGACACGCGCCGCCCGGGAACCAAATATCTTCGCAAATCGTGAGCCCTACGGGCACTCCGCCAACGACGTAGACGGGCGCACGACGCCCAGGGTGGAAGTAGCGGTCTTCGTCAAAGACGCCATAGTTGGGGAGGCGATGCTTGTGGTAGACGCCGACCCGCTGTTGATCGACGCACAGCGCAGCCGCGTTATAGAGATGGGTCCCTTGGTCCACGAATCCGACGACCACAGCGATGCCGCGGCTGGCGCGGACCACCTCATCGAGGCAGGCGAGGTTCCCACGCACGAAGTCGGGTTTGAGGAGCAGATCCTCCGGCGGGTACCCGGGAAGGGTGAGTTCGGGGAAGCACACGAGGTCCGCGCTGGCGTTTCGGGCCCGCTCGATGGCTTCGCAAGCCCGTCGGGTATTGCCTTCGAGATCCCCGACGATTGTGTTCAGCTGGGCCATGGCGATTCGAAACATGTTCGCTACTCCCGCACAGATTATACCGCGCGGATCGTTCGTTCAGGCCTCGGTCCGGGCAACGTCTAGCGGTACGATGGTCCACCCGAGTCCTCGAGGCTGCTCCAAGAGGAGTTCGACCAACCTCTCCGGCGCCACGGAGAGCAAACTCGCAAGCAACCAAAGGTCCTGGCGTCGCCGCGGAAATGGTGATCACTCTTCATCATCACGACGTAGCCTCTGGGGCGCAACGACCACAGCGCCCATTGGTGGGGATGCCCCGGATGGGCCTCTTTTCATCATCTCCGGCGTGGGAATTCATGATGAGGAGCCACGCCTCGAATTCGGCCTCGAGACCACCCTTCCGAGCCTTCCAGATTTCTTCTGAGGGCCACTGCCGGATCTACCTTAGCGAACTCAGTTCTGCGCGCAGTTGTTCTACCTTGCGGGCATCGCCCATCTGGTCAAACAGGACGAGGCTTTGCTGCAGGACCTCCTTGGCGCGTTGAATGTCGTCCTGGTTTCTTCGACTACTCAATGCCTGGGCAAATCCATGGAGCATGCGGGCGCGAAAGGGCACTCCAACTGAGGGCGCCAACTGCAAGCACTCATCGAGCCGTTGCACCGCCTCGCCGGGGTCATGGCGTTCAAGCGCAAGCATCGCCCGTCCGAACAGTGCGCCTGCCAAGCCTGGAGGGCTGTTCGCGGCGCGGCTGAGCGCTTCCCCTCTCGCACAAAACGCCTCGCATCGTTGGTGCTCCCCGCCTCGGGCGAGCGCTTCCGCAATGGACCCAACGAACGGGGTGAGGAAGAAATGTTCATTGCTTTCGAGGATCTCGGCGGCCTCAACAGCTGCATCCCGCGCCTCTTGGGTCTCGCCAAGCTCGAGCGTTAACGAGGCGAGCACTGTGCTGTTGATAACAATCGCTTGGACATCTCCCGTGTGGCGATTGTGTTCGAGGATCTCCCGGGTGAGGGCGGCCGCTTCTTTCAAGTTGAAGTCAAGCTGGCGGAGCATGCGTTCGGACTCCAAAAGAGGACGGGCTGAAAGCGGCATCCGGAGGTTTTCGAGGATATATTGCTTCGCAGTCTGCGAGTCCCCCTGCCCGAAGAAATAATACGCTGCTAACCGCGCGTTCTGGAAACTGATTCCCCGTATGTCTTTCACTCGCCGGGCTACCTCTCGCGCCTCCAGCAACAGCGGCAAGACTTCGGCGTGCTCGCCGCGTAACTGGTGTGCGAAAGCCATGTTATTCAAGCTGGTTGTAAGCGTCGTGTAAGCTTGCGGGTCGCTAGCTTGTCGCGCGAGCTTGATGGCTTCTCTGTAGTGGACCTTGGCCGCATCAATATCCATCCGCCCAACGGCGATCAACCCGGAAACACCGTATGCTGACGCCTGCATCGAGAGCGTTCCGCGTTCTTTGGCCAACGCGAGGGACTGGGCCGCATGCTGTTCGGCCTCGTTAACCTTACCCGTAAACGTCTTTGCAGAAGCGAGATTCCTATGAATCTGGATGACGTCGGTGGCATGCTCCTCAGGACTGAGGTGCTGGAGCGCATACTCTAAGTGCGGGATAGCCTCTGAGTAGTTCCGATGCCGCGCAAGGGCGCGGCCAATGAGACCGCGCACCCGCGCCGCGTCAGTGGCCGTGCCCTCGCGCTCGAAGTATTTCAGCGCGCGCTCGTACGCGGCAAGGGCAGCCGCCGGGTTATCGAGGTAGGCGAAAGGTTCAGCGAGAGCGACGTTGACTTCTGCCAGCCGGCGCTCATCACCACCCTCGCCTAGCAACTCCGCCGCGTTCTGATAGTATCGGACCGCTTCCTCGTAGCCGAACACGCTCATGGCTTTGCGCGCCGCCTCAAGCGAGTACTGGATCGCCTTGCCTAGCCCCTCGCCTTGGGGTGCGAGCGTGAAGTGATGGGCCAAGTCTTCGATCACGGCCTCGAGCCGGCCCGCGTATTGCCGCTCGAGCGTCTCTCCGACCTTTTGGTGGAAGCTCATGCGCCGGCGCACACTTAGCCGCTCGTAGAGGACTTCGCGGATCAGCGCATGGGCGAAGTCATACTCTACCCCGCCGAGGCGGCTCTCCTCACGAATGAGCTGCGTCCGCGTCGCCTCCTCCAGCGCATCCAATAACTCCGCTTCCGCTAGCTCGGCCAGGGCCTGGAGGACTTCAAACCGAAAGCGCCGACCGATGACGGCGGCCAAACCGAGCACCCGCTGGCAGGACTCCGAGACTCGTTCAAGCCTGCGGCCGATAACCTCGCGTACGGATTGGGGAATATCGATCTCTTCGATAGGCTTCCGTTGCCACCGCCCCCCTTCAAGGTAGAGGGCACCGATCTCAACGAGATGTTTGAGGACCTCCTCCACAAAGAACGGGTTGCCCTCGGTCTCCTGATAAATCACGTCCCGGAACTCCACCGAGACTGGCTGAGGCGCCTGAATAATGGACTGGATCATCGCTGCCACGAACTGGGGCGCGAGCCCTCGCACGAGGACGCGCCGATACAGCCGTTCCCGGTTCATCTCGCTGAGTGCGGACGACAGGGGGTGGGTCGGGTCGACTTCGACATCGCGGTAGGTCCCTAAGATCAACAACCGCTCTGCTCGGCTGCTGCGGGCCAGGTGTCGGAGGAGCTGGAGCGTGGCGGCGTCCGCCCAGTGTAGGTCGTCCAACATGAGCACAAGCGGCTGCGCACGCGCCAGTCCGGCCAAGAACGCCGTCACGTTATCGTAGAGCCGCATCCGCTCCTGGTCCGGTTCCAAGGGCGGGGTCGGGATGAGCTCAGGGATGCGCCGCGAGAGTTCCGGCACGAGTTTGACGAGTTCCGCGGCATAGGGACCAACCAGCAGCCCGAGTCGGTCCCCTGCAATTCCGCGCACGGCTGCGCGCAAGGATTCTACAAAGGGGAGGTACGGAACATTGACTTCTTGCTCATAGCAATGCCCTACTATCGCGAGGGCTCCTCGGAGCCGCGCGTAGACCAGGAGTTCTTCGGCCAGGCGCGTCTTCCCGATTCCGGGTTCGCCGGCCACGAACACCACTTGTCCTTTTGCGGACAGCATCGATTCCAGCGCGCGTTTGAGCGCAGCCACTTCCTCCTCACGGTCGATCAGACGCCCTTGCGTCATCATTTCGAACAGAGACGTGGGGGTCGGGCGCGCCTCGTCAGTTGGAGCGGTCCCATCGGGAGACTCTCCCGCCACGAGCACGCTCTTGAAGACGCGGGCGAGCTCCTCCGCGGACGCGTACCGCTCGGTAGGATCCTTGGCCAACAACCGGAGAATGATCGATTCGAGTACGCCAGGGATCTCAGACCTGTGGAACCGCGGCGAGACCGGGGGCACGTTCACGTGCATCGAGATCACTGCGATAGGATCATCCGCCTCAAAGGGCTGTTTCCCTGTGATCGCCTCGTAGAGCACCGCCCCAAGCGAGTACAGGTCACTCCGGCCATCGACCGTCCCGCTCAGGGCTTGCTCGGGCGCCATGTAGGCAACCGTGCCCACGATCATTCCGGTCTGCGTCATGCGCGAGCGTCCCTCGCTTCGAGCCAGCCCGAAGTCCATGACCTTTGCCGTCCCGCTCTCCGCGATGATGATGTTCTCCGGTTTGATGTCCCGGTGTACGATCCCATGCGCATGTGCGTACTCGAGAGCCAAGCATACCTGGCTGGCGATCTCTACGGCCTCCGCATACGGGAGGGGCATCACCTGCCGCAGCGTTCGCCCCGCCACGTACTCCATGACGATCAGGCGAGTATCGCCATGATCGATGACATCGTGGATAGCAACGATGTTTGGATGGGTGAGCTTGGCTGCGGACTGCGCTTCGCGGAGGAGTCGCCTGAGGCCCTCGTCACCGATGAGATGCGGTGAGAGGGCCTTGATCGCGACCGATCGATCAAGGGCGGTGTCGAAGGCTTTGAAGACGACCCCCATCCCACCCTCGCCGAGTTGCTCCTCGAGACGGTAACGTTGGGCGACTAAGCTCCCTGTCTGCATGCCAACCCACCTGCCACACGGTCGCTTTCGATGAGGCTGCCAGGTAGTTCTCGACTTGGGGGGGAAGATTCCTGTGGTAAGCTCAGTGCGCGAGGGCGTCAGGGCTTCCGCCCGCGCAATCAACTTCCGCTTTATCGTGGCCAGCCACGTGAGGTCCTCGTCTTGGGTCAACAGCTCCGTCTCAAATGAGTGCACTCGAGACGTCAGGGCCGGTCCGCGCTCCCAGATCTTCTCTGAGCCGATCAACCGGAACGTCGGATCGCGGCAGAGGCGCTCCGCATCATTCACATCCTCATAGCCCGCCAACCGGTGGTTAACTGAGTACCGGATCAGATCGTCCAGCGGGATCCTGGTGTTCTTCCCCCGTGACGAGATAAGCATGATCTTTGATCAAACGGGGGGCGCTGCTCGCCCGAGGGAAACGGTTCGAGGAAGATCTCATAGAGACACTCGACGCAGCCCCGAACTTCCCGGTGCGTGGTCAATTTGGCAATCCGGGTTGGTATCGTGTGTATGCATACCCGGATTTCGATTTTGAGTTATCGGCGGTGATTTGAGCGTACGAGGTCAAAGATGAGGAAGTACGGGATGCGGAAGCAATCGTCAAGTTCAGGGTACTGCGCCACTTGGGTTGTGGTCGGGCGCGGTTCGGCGAGCCGGGCAACCAAGAACCCTGTTGCCGAGAAGAGCTCGCTCCATTGTTCCAGTGTGCGGCTCCAGGAGGGAAACTGAAAGGTGCCTACAGCTGCCCCTGTCGGATCGCGGAAGGTCCACGTCACCGCCCGGAGCTGGGTCTCGAAATAGCGGTCGATCCGCAACATCACCTTCTGTCCTGTGGGATCGCGGTCCCACTCGCGAGCGGCGGTCGTGTTGGTCGGATGTTCCACGAGGAACACAGCGCGCCCCTCGGGCGTGAGGACCGTCCCGACACTTGAGAGCACGCGGTGCGGATCCATCATGTCCTGGAGCGCGATGCACGAGGCCACCATGTCGAAGCTCGCTGGCTGCCATTGTGCGGCAATGTCAGCGGCGTCAAGGACATCGTAGCGGATGCCCAACGGGTTGAGCCGTTCGCGCCGCACCGCATGGTGGATCAAGCGCTCGGAGATATCGACCCCCACCACGGTGGCCCCTTCCTGGGCGAGCAGTCGGGTAAAGTACCCTTGCCCACACCCAAGGTCGAGGACCCGCACCCCCCGCACGGGTCCACAGGCCGCAAGCAAGCCTGGGCCCATGACCTGCGTGCGGTAGTAGTCTTCCCGCGTCCCCACGTAGGCATCGTACGCGTCGGCCATCGCATTCCAGGCGTCGGCCGCCCTCGAGCGATCATGCTCAGGTATCATCGTCCCCATACCTCCTGGTCTCGAGTCGAGCACGCGCGCTCTGGTGTTGGTGTAGGCGTCCGGACTTGAACGGACAGTGCGGTTGTACCTGAAACTTCTCCACCGCCTTCCCGAGAATCCCTCTGGCTCGCTCCGACCTCTCGCGTCACGTGATCGCCCACCAATTGCGGTCAGCCCTCACTCTGGAGTTGACAGAGGGACCGAGGCCGCGTAGTGTGAAGCTGAGTCTTAATGAAAATGAGTGTCATTTCAGGTGCGCGATGAAAGCAGACCAAGTGGCGGGACGATTGAAGGCGACCGGACAACGTTTGACGGTGCAACGCTGGGCCGTGCTCGGGGCCCTCGCGGAACTGGGATGCGCGCAGGAAGCGGTCGACATCTACCTGCGGGCCCGCCGGAGCTATTCGCACCTCGGACTTGTCACCGTCTATCGAACGCTAGACGCCCTGACTGCCCGTGGCCTCGTCCAGCCGATTTTCCTTGGTGACAAACGCACCCGCTATGAGTTGACCGATGATGGACGACACCACCATCACCACCTCGTGTGCGTGCATTGTGGCACGATCGCAACGCTGGAAGGCTGTTTGCTGAAGTCAGTGGAAGGGACCCGAGTGGGGCAGGGGTTTGAAGTCACTGGGCACCGATTGGAATTGTTCGGGTACTGCAAGCGGTGCGGGCCCAAACGAACCTACAGTCGGCCCCGAAGAGGGAAATGAGGCGCCACGCGGCCATCGCATGCCTCATTGCCCTCATCGTTGCTGGATGCGGGCGCCCCTCAACCCCCACGTCTAAGCTCTCGATCGTGGCCTCCTTTTATCCGCTGTACCACTTTGCCCAAGAAGTGGGTGGGGATCGCGTTCAAGTGACGAACTTGGTCCCGGCGGGAAGTGAACCACACGACTACGAGCTGACACCGCAAGATGTCGCCAATCTCACCCGCGCGAAAGTCCTGATCTATAATGGGGCGGGCTTCGAGCCGTGGGTGAGCAAGTTGCTTCCCCAACTCCCCGACACCATCGTGAAGGTGGAGGCCTCCCAAGGGGCGCCGTTGGTGAAGGAAGAGGGAACCGTTGATCCACACATATGGCTTGACCCCGTGCTTGCGGAAGGACAGGTCGATAATATCCTCGCAGGACTGGTCCGAGCGGACCTTGACGGGAAGGACGCCTATGGGGCCAACGCTCGGAAGCTGAAAGAGGACCTCCAGGTGTTGCACCGACGCTACGCCGAGGCACTGCAGAAATGCTCTAAGAAGACGTTCATTTCATCCCACGAGGCGTTCGGGTATCTCGCGAAGCGGTACGGACTGGAAATGATCGCCATCAGCGGGCTCTCTCCCGAAGCGGAGCCCTCGCCCGCAAAACTCAAGGAAGTCGCGACGCTAGCCAAACGACACGGCGTGCACGTGATCTATGTCGAAACCCTCGTGAGTCCCCGGATGGCTGAGACCATTGCCCGGGAAGTCGGGGCCCCGGTTCGGGTCTTGGATCCCTTGGAGGGACTGTCGGATGCGAGCCTGGCCGCAGGTAGGAACTATTTCACGGTGATGGATGAGAATCTCCGAAATCTCCTCGAAGGCTTCGACTGCCGCTAGCGGGCCCCCGATCGCCGAGCTAGCCCATCTCTGCTACGACTATGGGGTGGAGCGGGCGCTCGATGAGGTGAGCCTCACCGTGCGCCGTGGGGATTTTCTTGGGATCATCGGGCCAAACGGGGCCGGGAAAACGACCCTCCTTCGGGTGTTGCTCGGGTTGGTACCCCCCGCGCGCGGGCAGGTCCGCCTCTTCGGGACTGACATCGCCACGTTCCACGACTGGCAGCGAATCGGCTACGTCCCACAGAAGGCCGGGGCGTTTGAGGCCCGATTCCCGGCGACGGTGTTCGAAGTCGTCATTAGCGGTCGTTGTGGCCGGGCGGGGCTCGCGCGCCGATTCGATCGCGCAGATCGGGAGGCAACCTTGTGGGCGCTAGAGACGGTGGGTATAATCGCCCAGCGCGATCGGCTGGTGGGGCATCTCTCCGGTGGGCAGCAACAACGGGTGTTCATCGCGCGTGCCCTCGTGAGTACGCCGGAGTTACTCGTCTTGGATGAACCGACGGTAGGCGTCGATCTCGACGCCCAGGAGCAATTCTATGCCCTGTTGCACACCCTGAACCGGGAGTTTGGGACCACCCTTATCCTCGTTTCACACGATATTGGGGTCGTCGCCCGGGAGGTCACGCAACTTGCGTGTCTCAATCGCACCCTTGTCTTCCACGGGAGTCCCGAGGAGGCGATCCGCACCGGGGCGTTGGCCGAATTGTACCGGGCAACAAGCTTGGTCGTGGCACACCGGCACTGATCGATGCCCATTCCCGAGATCCTGCACTATGGGTTCATGCAACGAGCGTTGCTCGCCGGCGTGGTCATCGCGACGGTCGCGTCAACGATCGGGGTCTTCCTCGTTCTCCGGCGGTTGAGCCTCATCGCCGACACGCTCTCGCACGTCGCCCTTGCTGGGGTAGCGGTGGGGCTTCTGCTGAGAGTGAATCCGGTGGGCGGAGCGCTGGCGGTGACGATCCTCGGGGCAATCGGGATCGAGCGCTTGCGAACGGCCGGACGGCTATACGGCGAGGCGGCGCTCGCGCTTTTCTTGTCTGGGGGCCTGGCTGTTGCGGTCGTTGTCCTGAGCGTGAGTCACAGTTTCAATGTCGATCTCTTCTCCTATCTCTTTGGCGCTATCACGACCGTGCTGCCGCAGGACCTCGTGATCATCGTGGTCCTGGGCCTCGTGGTCTTAGCAACGGTCGCGGTCTTTTACAAGGAGTTCTTCGCGATTACCTTTGATGAGGAAAGCGCACGCGTGCAAGGGCTGCCAGTCGATACCCTCGGGCTCATCCTGACGCTGCTCGTGGCGGTGACCGTCGTGGTCGCGATGCGGATCGTCGGGATCCTCCTGATCAGCGCGCTCATCGTCATCCCCGCGGTCACGGCGTTGCGGACCGCGCGGAGCTTCCGCAGCACCTTGTGGATCGCGATCAGCCTGAGCGTGGCGGCAGTGGTGATCGGGCTCACGGCGTCTTTCTACCTGGATATCGCCGCAGGCGGAGCGATTGTCGTGAGTGCAATTGGGTTGTTCGCGATTGCGTCAGTGGTGGCACCCCGGTTGGGACAGAGAATCCGACCTGAAAGATGAGCTCGTGGATGCCTTTTCTGCTTGGGATCCGCGCGACGATCAAGCCCAGACATAAACCCCTGTGGACAGAAAGTGCAGTCCTACGCTTCCGATGGGCGGGCGCGGAGTCCAACCCGGGCTAGCCCGAGCTGGCGGGAGCGGCTCTTCCCGAATTCCAGACGGTCTGTGAGGTTTTCGGGGGGAAAAGAAGCGCCAGCGGAGGCAGCTGCCAAGTTAGGCCGGGTTGCCCATTCGCTGCGTCAACGCCGGAGGCGTTGAACGCGACGAGCGGGTACCTCCTCCCATCTCAGAACAACTACAGCACCGCTGGCAACTGTTTTTGTACCATGGAGGATTGCAGCGGTCAATTCGGAACTGTCGTTCACCTATTGTGGATAACGAGGATGGTGTGGACCGAGCCGCGCCCGCCTAATCAGTTGGTGCCCTGCGTGCTCCGAATAATCTCCTCCGCCACGTCGTGCATCGGACGTCGGCTCGTCCGGCTCTGCCGCTGGATCCGGGTGAAGGCCTCCGCTTCGTCAATCCCGTGGATCCGCATGAGGATGCCCTTGGCCCGCTCCACGATCTTGCGCGTGCGCAGCGCCTCCTCGAGGTTGCCGATCTCCTGGCGGAGCGCCTGAATCTCCCGGAACCGCGCCATCGTCACTTCAATGGTGGGGACAAGGTCGTGTTCTTGGACCGGTTTCAGCAGATACGCAAGCACCCCCGCCTCCTTCGCTTCATCGACAAACTCGCGATCGCCGTATGCGGTGAGGATGATCACGGGAATCGCGTGTAGTGCCAGGAGGGTTCGAGCGACCTGGAGCCCGTCGAGGCCGGGCATCTTGATGTCAAGGAAGATGAGGTCGGGCTGTACCTTCTGCACTAAGTCGAGGACCCGATGCCCGTCGCCCGCCTCCCCCACAATCTGATACCCTTGGTCTTCCAACATCGCCCGAAGTCCGAGGCGAATCACCACCTCGTCGTCGGCGATGAGGATCCGCAGATTAGGCATAGCCCGTGTCGAGCTTTGGGACCGTGATGACCGCCTTGGTCCCGCCTCCCCCGGCGAACGTGAGGGTCCCGCCCAGATCTTCGGTGACCAGGGCGTGCACGATCTTCAGGCCCAGATCGTCGCCCGTCAGCGGGTTGAACCCTGCGGGGAGGCCTTGTCCGTCGTCTTCAACTTCCAACACGAGTCCCGCGTCTCGCTGGGTGAGCCGGACCTCGACGTGGCCGGCTGCGCGCGCCGGGAAGGCATGCTCCACGGCATTTTGCAACAGTTCGTTGACGACGAGAGCGAGCGAGGTCGCTTGGCGGGAGTTCAGATAGATGTCATCTCCACCCACGGTGACCGAGAGCTGCAAGGCGGGCTGGCTCATGGTGTGGGTGAGGTGGTGGGCGACCCGGTCGAGGAGCTGCCGCAAGTTGATGAGCCGAAACCCTTCCACCGAGAGGATCTCATGCACCGCCGCGATGCTTAGAATGCGGTGAATCGTCTCCGTGAGGACTTCTCGCGCCGAGGTCTCCCGATCACTCCGCAGCTGGACGCGGAGGAGCATGGCGATCGTCTGCAAGTTGTTCTTCACGCGGTGGTGCATCTCGCGAATGATCGCCGACCGTACGACGAGGTTGGCATTTTCGATGGCCAACGCGGTTTGGTTGGCGAGCGTCGTCAGCAGCTGCACTTCAGAGTCCGTGAATTGATGGGGCTGGGCTGTGTAGCAGTTGAACACGCCGATCACCCGGTTCCGCACGATGAGCGGCACAGAGAGCAGTCCGCGCAGCCCTTCCGCCCTGGCCATGTCCTGGGCGAGGAAACGGGGATCCTGCTGGACGTCGACGACGGCCACCGGTTTCCCCTCGCGGGCGACCAACCCCGTGATCCCGTCCCCGACGCGGAGATGCGGCCGACTGAGGTAGGCAGGTCCGGCGCTTTGCGCCGCGGCGATCACGAGCTCTCCGGTTTCCTCTTCGAGCAGCATCAACGAACACGTCTTCGCCTCCAGCATGCGCGCGGCCATTTCGACAATGAGGCGAAGGATCTCTTCGAGGTACAACGGTGAGGTGACCGTTTCGCTCACCTGCGCCAGGGTGGACAACTCCATGATCTGTCGACGCATGTTGTCATAGAGTTTGGCTTTCTCGATGGCTCCGGCGGCCAGGTCTGCGATGAGTCCGAGTAGTTCCATCTCATTGGAGGAGTAGACGTGGCGGGTCGCAGTTTGGATGTTGATGGCCCCGAGCACTCGGCCCGCAGTCATGAGGGGGGCGGCAGCAAGGGAGGGGAAATGGTACTCGCGAGTTTCGGGCAGGTACACAAAGCGCGGGTCACTCGCTGCGTCACTACTCGCGACGGGCTGGCCCTCTTTGACCGTCCACCCGGTGAGGCCCTCCCCGATCCGTAGGCGCGCCCGGCCGACCGCGTCTTCCGCGAGTCCCGTCGACGCTTTGAGGACAAGGTACTCTTCGGACGGGTCGAGCAGGTAGATCGAGCAGCTCTCCATGCCGAGGACCTCTGACGTGGTCTTCGTGATGAGGTGGAGGGTGGTGTCAAGGTCGAGCGCGGCGCCGATCGCCTGGCTAATGGCGCGCAGGGCCGTGATCTCGGCCGTCTTGCGGTTGAGGTGACGCACTCGATCGGTCATCGCGTCTTGGAGACATCATACCATCGGGCGATGCCGGTTCGCGGTGACCGCCGTGGCTGGAGTCCTCACCATGCAGGGTTGCCCGAGCGGATCGGATTCCAAACTCCGATGGCCCGCGTGAGCCTGGAGGAGAAGGCTCACGCGGGCGGGGAGGGTCCTCGAACTCGGAGTGCCTCTAGGGGTAGGCGGTGATGGAACGTGCCTCAAACATCGAAGTAGAGATAGAACTCGTACGGATGGGGTCGGATGTTGACCTCCTGGAGTTCCCGCACCCGCTTATAGCTAATCCACGTCTCCAGGAGATCTTCAGTGAAGACATCCCCCTCCAGGAGAAACTCGTGGTCAGCTTCCAGGGCGGTGAGGACTGCTCCCAGCGAGCCAGGCACGCTCCTCACCTTGGTCGCGTCTTCTCCGGAGAGTTCGTAGGTATTCACATCCATGGGGCCGAACGCCGAGGCGTTCAATTTCCGCCGTACGCCATCCAGGCCGGCCATGAGCATGGCCGGGAACGCCAGATAAGGGTTGCAGCTCGGGTCGGGCGGGCGGAACTCGATGCGCTTGCTGGCCGCCGTCCCGGGGCCGCTGAAGTACATAGGGATCCGGACGCACGCGCTACGGTTCCGTTTCGAAAACGCGATGTTCACCGGGGCCTCGTAGTGGGGCACGAGCCGCTTGTATGAGTTCGTCGTCGGGCTCGTGAGGGCGAGGAGGGCATCCACGTGGGTGAGGAGCCCGGCGGCATACCGAAGGGCGACCTCGCTGAGTTCTGCATAGCCGCCCTCGGCGTAGAAGAGGTTCTGTCCCTTCTGCCACAAGCTCTGATGCGTGTGCATCCCGTTCCCGTTGTCGCCAAAGAGCGGCTTGGGCATGAAAGTTACGGTCAATCCCTTCTGTTTGGCGACATTCCGCATGACGTACTTGTAGATCATGACCTTGTCGGCCATGCGCACGAGTTCATCGCGCTCCAGGTCGATCTCGGCCTGCCCCGCGGTGGCGACTTCATGGTGATGCATCTCGACCGTGATCCCAATCTGTTCCAAGATGAGCGCGGCCTGACTGCGGACATCTTGGAACGCATCAGAGGGCGGGGTGGGGAAGTAGCCTTCTTTCGGTCGGATCTTGTACGCGAGGTTCCGCTCCGCGTTCGCGCCAGTGTTCCAGACTGCTTCGCGCGAGTCGATCGCGTAGCCCATCCGGTGGGGTTGGACGTCGTAGGCGACGTGGTCGAACAAGAAGAATTCGATCTCCGGACCCCAGTAGCTACTGTCGGCCACCCGTGACGTTGTGAGGTAGGCCTCAGCTTTTTCCGCGATGTGACGCGGGTCGCGCGAGTAGGGCAAGCGCGTTTCCGGATCATGAACGTTGCAGATGAGGGCGAGCGTCGGGACTTCCAGGAATGGATCAATGAAGGCCGTGTTCGAATCAGGCATCAACAGCATGTCGCTCTCATGGATCGCCTGAAACCCACGGATGCTGCTCCCATCGAACCCGATGCCGTTGGCGAATGTCTTCTCTTTGAATTGCGAGGCGGGGATCGATGCGTGCTGCCAGGTCCCGGGCACATCGGTGAACCGCAGGTCGATGATCTGCACTCCCTTGGCCTGGATGAGGGCGATAACGTCCTTGGGCGTCCGTGGTACCATGCCCGATCACCTCGCTGAGAGATTAGGATCTAATTGCCGGCTGCAACTGCTCGCGGAGGTTGACCCGGTGCAGCAGGGTCGCCTCTTGGGACACGATGAGGAGGTCGCCGTCGTTCAGTTGCTCCCATCGTCCTCCGACAAAGGGTAACGGCTCCGAGCACACGACGCACAGTTCGGGTTGGAAGGAGACGTAGAGCGTGTGGTAGCGTTTGCTCTCCTTGCCGGTAGACCCGTCCGGCCGTCCGATCTCTCGATACGCGACGAGCACGCGTCCATTGGTCAGCAAGAAAGTTAGCGAGGCGTACGGCAGGTGCCGTGCTCTTTCGACCGTACGGCGCACTCCTTGTTCAACACCCCCATCCATCTGTTCGAGGAGGTGCAGGAAGAGCCGCTCGCTGTCGGTTGTCCCGCCTGGCATGTGCGTGCGCACCGGCAGGCGCTCGTAGTCGTCCACGGTTCCGTTGTGAGCGAACAGCCACCCGTCTGCAGCAAACGGGTGAGTATCTTCGGCTCCCATACCTCCCTTCGAAGCTTTCCGGAGGTGGGCTAGAGCAATCTGAGGGTGGTCCGACTGCATGCGCGCAAGCGCCTCGATGTAGCCGCTCTTCTTGTCGAGTACGGGACCTGGTGCTTTCCGCACACATGGCTGTGCGTCCCGAACGAACCATCCGGTTCCCCATCCGTCGAGGTGCCCGGGGCCGTCGGCGGATAGATATCGTCCTTGGGAGGCCAGCTCTCGGAAACTCAAGAAGAGCTGCGGGGGAACGCTCGGTTGCCCGACGACGCCGATCATCCTGCACATTCCGCGCTGCCCTCCGCATTGGAACGCGTGGTCGCGACCCAGTCCCTGTTCCATCCAAGCATGCTTACATGCCCCCAGTGAGAACGCATGGCTAGGATTCTGCCCATACGAATACGGCAAAAAAAGAGACACCGGCGTACACGCGCCGGCGTCATGGCCGATCGGAACCACCTGCTTTTGTATCACAAGCTTAGTCCCATTGTCAACCCCATGAGGAGGCATGCTAGAGAATGCGCAAATGCGAGGGTCCCCGTGGTTCTCTGGGAGCAGGGCAACGTGCGGCAGTCCAAGAACTTTTCGCCATCGAGAAACGGAGAAGAGTAGGAGGCGGCTATGCTCGACGAGGCGTTGAGCGCGGAGGTGCTCACGCGTGCCCGCAAAGGGGGCGCGGATTTTGCGGAGCTCTACGCAGAACGGTGGAGACGCCGTCAACTGCGTATTCTTGACGGCGAGGTGAAGGAGGCGACAAGTGGGCTTGAGTACGGGGCGGGCCTCCGGCTCTTCTATGGTCCGGAAGTAGTCTACGGCTACACGAATGAGCTCACGCCCGACGGATTGCGGGAGCTCGTGGAGACGCTAACGCGACTCAAGGGTCGGGCAGGACGAGTCGATCGCGAAGGCCGCGGCGGCCTGGATTTCCGCAAGGCATCGGCCCGAGGCCTCCACGCGCCCCGCGTGCGATTTGAGACGCAGCCGAAACGGTACCGCCTCGATCGGCTCCGCGAAGCCGACGCAGGAGCGCGCATTGCCCCAGAGATCCGGAAGGTCGAATGTGGTCTGCTTGAATGGCACCAAGAAGTGCTCGTTGCGAACTCGGAGGGGACGTGGACCGAGGATCAGCGGATTCGCACTCGCCTCCGGGTCGTCGCAATCGCAGAGGGAAATGGCGAGGTGCAGCAGGGCGTGGCCGTGCCCGGGCTCAGTGTGGGCTTGGAGCTCCTTGAGCGTTATCCACCCCGCGACATGGGGAAGCAAGCCGCTGAACAAGCCCTCACAAATCTGCGGGCCCGACCTGCCCCGGCGGGGACGATGCCCGTCGTGATCGGGAACGCGTTTGGCGGCGTCATCTTCCATGAAGCGCTCGGACATCTGCTGGAAACCACCTCGGTTGCCCGGAAGGTGTCCGTGCTTACCGACAAGCTGGGCGAAGCAAATCGCGAGCTCCGTAGTGACGTACATCGATGACGGGACAACCGACCACGGATGGGGGAGCAGTGAGTTCGACGATGAGGGAGCTCGAACGGAGCGGACCGTCCTCATCGAGGGCGGGGTGCTCAAGAGTTACATGGTGGATCGGTGGGGCGCTCAACTCACCGGCTATCCGGCGACAGGGTCCGGCCGTCGGCAGGACTACACCTTCGCCCCGACCTCCCGGATGCGCAATACGTTCATCGCCCCCGGCGAGACCCCTCGGGAGAAACTGTTCGAGGGGATCGAGTCTGGGCTGTATGCCAAGAGCATGCGGGGCGGACAGGTCAAGACCGGGTCCGGGGAGTACAACTTCGGCGTCCAGGAGGCCTACCGAATCCGCCGCGGACGGATTGAGGAACCCGTCCGGGGCGCCATGCTCGTTGGGAAAGGGCCAGAGACCATCCAGCGTGTGGTTGCCGTCGCCAACGATCTCGCCACCGCGCCGGGTATGTGTGGGAGTCAGTCCGGCTCCCTCCCGGTCGAAGTGGGACAGCCGCACGTGTTGGTGTCGGCAATTGTCGTCGGAGGTGAGGCGTGATGACCATCGAGGAGGCCGCCCGTTACGTCCTCCAGCAAGCGGAGGCCCGCGGCGTGGCCGCTGAAGTGCTCGGGGAGCAGAGTCGGCGCTTCAACGCGCGGGCGTGGCATGGCCGGCTCGACCAGACGACCCAGGCGGTGCAGCGAGGGTTGGGCGTGCGCGTCGTGGTGGATGGCCGCGTGGGCTACGCGTACAGCGAGGAACTCGCTGCGCCGGCGTTGGACTGGATGCTGACAGAAGCACTTGAGAATGCCGCCCTCCAGGACACGGCCTCGGGGTTCATCCCCGCGGGGGTAGCTCTGGGCCGGCACGATCTGCTAGGCAACGGTCTCGCGGCCTCTCTTGAAGCGAAGGTCCAGACCGCTTTAGGCTTCGAGGCAACTCTTCGAGAAGACCGCCGGGTCAAAGAGGTATCAGCAGCAACCTATGCTGAGGTTGAACACGATGTCACCGTCGCGTCCACCATGGGCGCGACGGGGTCGTACCGTCGAGGAATCGCCGGTATCATCGGATCGGTCGTCATGGAAGAGGGAACGAGTCGAAAGCAAGGGTGGGAGGCGGAGTGGGTCACCCAGCTCCAAGTACTCGATCCAGGGCGTACGGCCCTGACCCTCACGGAGGGGACGGCTCGCATGCTGGGCGCGCGACCGCTCCGAACGGGTCGATATCCCGCCTACATCGAGCCCAAGGCGTTTGCCGAGTTGCTTGCCTATTTCTGGCACTTGTGGAGCGGGAAGACGGTGATGGAGGGGAAGAGCCGGTTGCAGGGGCAGCTGGGCAAGGCGGTCGCGGCATCGATCATGACGCTCATCGATGATCCGATGTTGCCAGACGGACTCGCCCGACGCCCGTTCGATGCGGAAGGCACTCCATGTCAGCGTGTCACGCTGGTCGAGGCCGGAGTGCTCAAGACCTACCTCACCAATTCCGAGACCGCACGCGCTCTGCGCATCGAGAACAACGGGCACGCGGCGCGCAGGTACCGTGACGTCCTTGGGGTCGCGCCGTCCAACCTCTACGTGCACCCTGGGACGGGCGTTAGCATGCGCCGGGGAGTGCTCGTGACGGAGATGATGGGTCTCCACGCCGGGACCGATCCGATCAGTGGGGAGTTTTCCGTCCAGGCGCTCGGGCAGTGGGTGGATGAGGGCCAGGTGGCCTACCCCGTCGAAGACTTTGCGGTCGCGGGGGATTTCCTTTCCTTGCTTGAACGCATCACTGCGCTCGGAGAGGCGCTCTCCTGGGAGCTTGCGGGGACTGGTGGCGCAGCGTTCGGGGCGCCCCTGGTTGAGGTCGCCGACCTCTCGTTCGCAGGCAAATAGACGTCGTCTGCAGGCGCTGGGCGGCGAAGCGGGCCGCGATGTGGGGGAGAGGCCCTACGGGCGCTTCGTGTCCGGCATCCGGGCCCGGAGCACAAAGGAGACCTTTGCGCCGACCTTGATCCCCTCTCGCGCGAAGAAGCCCTGGTTCATCTCGAGGGCGGACTGGAACGCGACCTTGGGCTGGTAGAATTCGAACGGTCCTTGCTCGGGACTCGGGGCGACCTTCATATCCTGAATGTCCACGATTTGGCCGCGCGCATCAATGAAAGCGATCGAGAGCGGGATCAACGTGTTCTTCATCCAGAAGCTCCACCGGGATGCTTCGTCGAAGAGGAACAACATGCCCGCGCGGTCATCCAGTTGTGTGCGGTGCATCAGGCCCAGCGCCCGAGTCGGCGGTGTGTTAGCGACTTCCACATCAAGCGTGACCCGTTTCGTCGTTTGCTTCGTGGTCTGACTAATCACCACTTTCCCGTGCTCAAACGTCACTTGCAGGGGGGCCGCGGCTGTCGCGATCCCCGCGAGGCTAACGATGAGCCCGATGGTGATGAGTCTGGTCAGCAGCGACATAGTGTTGTGCGTGTCCATACGCAGGACCTGAGTGCTGGGTTCCCGCCGTCTCGCGAGTTTTCCTCTGGAGGACAGGAGCCGCCGAGTGAGGCCGCGAACCGTGGGGAGACGTGAGCGGACGGGTGGATTACGATGTGATCGTGGTCGGCGCGGGGCCGGGAGGCGGGATGGCGGCGAAGACCGCCGCGGCGCTGGGGCTCCGCACGGCCCTGATTGAGGAACACGCGACGGTCGGCGCGCCGACGCACTGCACGGGGAAGCTCCAGCTCCACGCCTTCCGAGAGTTTAACCTTCCCTCGCAGTTGATCCGCAACACGTTGCGGGCGGGCGCCTTCTACGCACCCAGTGGCGCGGTCCTCAGAGTCCGCCGGGCACTCCCTGACTCGCACGTTGTCGACCGCGACGAGTTCGACCGCTGGCTCACAGAAGAAGCCCAATGGTGTGGCGCGGAGCTCCTCCTGGGCACGCGCGTGCGGGCGGCGGAGCGGATCAATGGGACGATGCGCGTGATTGGAGACCGCGCGGGCAAGACCTTTGCCGCGACGACCCGCCTCATCATCGACGCCGAGGGGGCGCGTCCGATCCTGCCGCGGACACTCGGGGTCCGCCTTGTCCGCCGATGGGTCAGCGGTTTGCAGTACGAGATGGCCAACGTCGAGTTCGAGGAAGACGACTGTCCCGAGATCTACCTGGGGACCGGAGCCGCGCCAGGCTTCTTTGCATGGCTCATGCCGCTGGGCGCGCGCCGGGGCCGGGTCGGTCTCTGCGTCGATCCGTCGGTTGCCCATCAGGCGCCCGTCCACTACATCGAACGAGTCATCCGGGACCATCCGATTGCTTCTCGGCGATTGCGTGGGGCAACCATCGAACGAAAGCTTGCCGGGCCGATCCCCCTGCTTGGGGCTCGCCGTCCCTCCGTGATTGACGGCATGCTGCTGGTCGGAGATGCCGCGGGGCAGGTCAAAGCCACGAGCGGAGGTGGGATCTACTACGCACTGATCGCGGGTCAATTGGCGGCCCAGGCTGCTGCCGGGTATGTGGGAGGTGATCCGCGCGCGCTCGGGCGCTATGAGGCCGCCTGGAGACGCCGGTTCGGGCGCGAGCTGCGGTTTACGACGTTTGCCCGTTTGGCCCTGAACCAGCTGACCGACCCGGAGGTCGATTCGCTCGTTACCTCGATTCGCGACGACGCGGCGTTGATGCACGCCATCGAACACCGGGGCGATACCGCCTATCAGTCGCGACTGTTGGGTCCCTTGCTCCGCCAAGGGCTCCGTTGGTCATTTCGCACGCGGACCATGGCGAGCGTCGTCTGGAAAGCGCTGCGGGGTGGGGCGGGCGCGTTCTGGGACGGTGGAGTGTGGGGGGGTCCAGAGGAAAGTCTAGTGCGTGAGGGGAATCGCTAGAACAAACCCGCGAGAGTTCCGAGGGCCACGTGCATGCGCATTCTCGCTGATCTCCACCTCCACTCGAAGTACAGCCGGGCGACGAGCCGGGAGATGGATGTGGAGAACATGGCCCGATGGTGCAAGATCAAAGGGATCACGCTCCTGGGGACCGGGGATTTTACCCACCCTGTCTGGTTCCGCGAACTGAAGGCCAAACTCACCCCCACCGACCGCGGGCTGTACACGTACGGCGGCGTGCACTTCATGCTCACCGTCGAAGTCTCGAACATCTACCCGCAAGGCGGACGGTTGCGGAAGATCCACAACCTGATCTTCGCCCCGTCCCTCGAGGTCGCGGAACGCATCAACGCGGTGCTGGGGCGGTTTGGGTCGCTCATGGCCGACGGGCGCCCGACCCTCACCTTGCCCTCGGACAAACTCGTCGAGTATGTGATGGAAGTCTCCCCCCAGTGCATGGTTATCCCCGCCCACGTGTGGACGCCGTGGTTCAGCCTCTACGGGTCCAACTCGGGCTTCGACTCGCTGCGGGAGTGTTTCGGCGAGCAGAGCAAGCACATCGTCGCGGTGGAGACAGGGTTAAGTAGCGACCCGCCGATGAACTGGCGGCTCTCGGAGCTCGACCGGGTGATCTTGGTCAGCAATTCCGACGCGCATTCACCGGCGAAGCTGGGCCGGGAGGCGAATGTCTTTGACGCCGAATTGGACTACTCGGAGTTGCTCCGGATCCTTCGCGAGAAAGACACGAGCAAGTTCCTCTACACGGTCGAGTTCTTCCCTGAAGAGGGGAAGTATCACTTCGACGGGCATCGCAACTGCAACGTGCGGTTGGCCCCGAAGGAAGCCAAGGCTCGGGGGAACCGGTGCCCGGTGTGCCAACGCCCCGTGACGGTCGGGGTCCTCCACCGCGTGGAAGACCTCGCAGATCGGGAGGAAGGGTACATCCCGCCTGGCGTTGCCCCGTATCGGAACCTGATTCCGTTGGAAGAGATCATCGCTGAGGCGATGGGCGCGCAGGTCGGGACCGGCGCGGTCCGGGAAGAGTACTTCAAGCTGTGCGCCCGGTTTGGTGGGGAGTTCACGGTGCTCCTGGATGCGCCGTTGGAGGACGTGGCGCACAGCACGCTTCCGAAGATCGCCGAGGGGCTGGGCCGGGTCCGTGATGGCCGGATCGAGATCCGTCCGGGCTATGACGGTACCTTTGGTGAGATAAAGATCTTCGGGGACGGCCCGACCGAGGTGCCCGCCACCCGGGACGAGAAGAAAGAAGAAGCCCCTGCACAGACGAGCCTCTTCTAACGAGCAGAGCTGGGCGGACGGCGCCCTGCTCCCCGCGGAGTGCGGCGAAATGGGATTCGACAGTCCCCCGACTGATATCCGCATCGGGCAACTGACCAAACTTGTCCAGGGGTCCATTGCGACCCTGTTCGCCTTCCGCCACCACCCACATCCCCACCGAGATCCCGATGATGAGGTGTTTCATCAGCCGACAATCATTTTCACCACACACGGGTCTTGGCGTTTCCAATCTCTCCGGGAGAATGCCTCGATCCACCCGGGCATGGTCGTCCTAGGACGGACAGGGCAGCACTACCGGTGCCACCACACTGAGGTTGTCCCACAAGACCGTCACCTATCCCTGAGCTTTAACGAACTCATGGTTCGGGACCTGATGTCCCGCTATCCACCGGACGCACGACCGCGGACGCTGGAAGAGGTTGCGTTCCCGTGCACGGTGATTTCCCGAACAACGGTAGCGATCACTCAACTTCAACGGAGCTTGCTCACCGAGGTCACCAACCACGCACCGGGATCCTGCTTGAAAGTGGATCTGCTTGCCATGGACCTGTTGGTCGAGATCTCCCGGACCTTTGGCGATGCCCCTGAGGGTCCGAGCCCGGAAGAGTGGCGGTTGAGGCGCCGAGTTGATGCGGCACGTGATTACATGATGGCCCATATCACGGAGGAGGTCGACCTCGCCGCCTTGGCTCGCGTGGCGGGTCTCAGCCCCTATCATTTCGGGCGTATGTTCAAGGCGCACGTTGGACTGGCGCCTCACCAGTTCTTGATTCGCCTGCGGATCGAGCAGGCTGCGAGACTCCTAAAGTCGTCGAATTGGTCCGTCACACAGATCTGCTATGAAGCAGGGTTTCGCAGCTTGAGCCACTTCATTACCACGTTTCGGAAACACACTGGAGTAAGTCCCTCGCGCTATCGCTCGACGTAGCTCGAACCGCCAGAAGTCGGAACTTCCCCCAGAATCCGCAAGCCCAGCGGCCATCTTTCCTGTACCGTAAAGCCACCAACTCGCCACACGCTGGAGCGCCACCATGCAGCGGTATCTTTCAATGCGTGCCTACAGAGAGTTCACTCTGCTGTGGGCCGGATCAACGATCTCGGCTCTGGGGGATAGCCTCACCTGGATCGCGCTGGTCTGGTTGGTCTACGACGCCACAGGCTCAGCGGGCAAAGTCGGACTATTAGTGGTTGTCTACACGGCACCGGTCATCATTGGGGGCCTGTTGGCTGGGGTGGCGCTCGATCGGTTCAATCGCCGACTCGTCTTAATTGTCGACAACGTCGTTCGAGGCGCCGTCATGGCGGCAATTCCGATCCTATTTCACCTCGACCTGCTCCGACTGTGGCACCTCTATGTCGTCGCGGGAGTGTACGGCTCGATGAAGATGCTCAGCCTCGCGGGCGTCCCTACGATGATCCCTGGTCTCGTGCCGGAGGAGCACCTCAACACGGCGAACGCCTTGGAATCCATCAGTTTTGGCATTGCTGCGATCGCAGGCCCCGGGGTGGGCGCCCTCCTCATCGCCAGGATTGGTGGGGCCAACGTTCTCCTGATCGATGCCGCCACGTACTATGCCCTCGTCGCGTGTCTCCTGGGGGTCTCGTCTCAGTCCGCCCCCCAGCCGACCCGCTCCACATCTGGTCTCGGTCCGGCCATGGCCTTCGTGCTCACGACGCCGGCAGTCCTCGCGATCACGGTGATGTTCGCGGCCGCCAACGTCGGAATCGGTATGCTGGAGGTTGTGCTACCTGTCTACGCCCGTGAGGTGCTCCGCCAGGGAGTGTCAACGTATGGGTTGTTGGTGAGCGCGATGGGAGCGGGCAGTCTCCTTGGCGCGGTTCTGGTGGGGGGCCTGGCGTCGCCACGGTCACTGGGCCGCGCGATCGCTGCCGCGCAGCTTTGCTATGGGCTCTCATTTCTCGGGCTGCTCTTCACGCCACATCTACCGGTCACCCTCGCGCTCCTCTCAGGTGCGGGGCTCTTGGGGGCGCCCCTCACAGTGTGGGCCCAGACTGTCCGCATGCGGCTGATCCCAGGGCACCTCCGGGGTCGCGTTTTTGGTCTGCTGCGCACCGTGATGCAGGCGGCTCCCCCGCTAGGGGGGGCGCTTGGGGGGATCCTTGTTGCGGGGACGGGAATTCCTGTCACAGTGGTAGTCATCGCGGGTGCAATCGGTGGGGCTGGCGCTCTCGGCCTCGTGGTCCGGGCGCTCGCGCGAGAGTACACGATTGCGCCAGCGCAGGTTCGATCAGAGCGGAGGGGATAGGCGTGCAGGAAAGGCGACTCGGGACATTCACGGTCCACCCGCTCACACCGGCCCGCTGGGCGGATCTCGAACGCCTCTTCGGACCACGAGGCGCGTGCGGTGGCTGCTGGTGCATGTGGTGGCGAGCCGCGCGGACGCAATTTGTGAAACGGAAAGGGGAAGGCAATCGGCGAGCGCTGAAGCGAATCGTTAGCGCCGGGGGCGTTCCAGGCCTGCTGGCCTACGCGCACGGGCAGCCGGTCGGGTGGTGTGCGGTCGGTCCTCGGGGCAACTATCCCGTGTTGGAGCCGTCGCGGGTGCTGAAGCGTGTGGATAAGGCCCCGGTGTGGTCACTGGTGTGTTTCTTTGTGGCGAAACCGCACCGGCGGCAGGGACTAACAACGAAATTGCTGCGAGCTGCGGTGAAGTACGCGCGGCGAACGGTGCGCGGATCGTCGAAGGGTACCCGTGGATCCCCACACCGGAGCATATCCGGACGTATTCGCCTTTACTGGAGTGGCCGCCGCATTTCGGTAGGCAGGGTTTGTCGAAATTCTCCGGAGATCGAAGGGACGGCCGATCATGCGCCACGCGAGGGCCAAAGGCACGATCGCGCCTCCAATGGCGGCTTCGTGAGTCGGTGCAGAGTGGGCCTGGTGTTATGACGGCGAGACCGCAACTGGATTCATCCCGAACCGGCGATCCACGGACCTGCCGGTGGACTCGTCCTGGTAAGCACACATAGGGGGATGGACAACTTCAACGCAACAGAATAGCTCGTCGAGCCGACGAAAGGGGCTACCTCTGGCAAGCTAGTCCCTTTCGTCTCCGTGCCTCGGCGCCTTGCCCTCTCATTCCGGAGCCGAACTCGGCTACGACCACTAGCAAGGTGGTCCTCGCCGAACCTAGTGTCCCTCGAAGCTCGGATCACCTGCCGGTGTCTTGTATTTCCTTCAATATCAATCGGAATTGGCAGTCTTTGTCCTCAAACTGCCGATTGTCGCACGCTCCAGGCTCTGCCCCCCGCTCCGGTTGCGGACTTGAAGAAATCGCACTCCAGGCCGGGACTAGTGGTGCGGTATGACGGGGCGTCCTTTCCTCACGTTTGTGGGAGGTGTCGCGGTGCTGAGGCGCAGGATAGAGTCCGAGAATTCACATGCCAGGCTTCGTTCCGTCCCCATGATACCAAACCGCAGGGAGTCTCTCTCGACGTCTCTCGACGCGTCGAAGGCCCCGGCTGAGAGGATGGTGACTTTGACGTGATCCAGTGGCCCACTAAGTGTATTCGAGCCGAGGGTCCACTAAAGATCGGCGCCCACGGGACGGTCTATCAACCGTGAATCAGGAACACGAGACGTACAATCGAGGAGAACGTGCGGCAACGACGGCTGAACGCAGTGTTTGGGAACTCCTTCAAGTGCGCTTCCGAAAACCGGTTCGGGGTTGCCGGCGTCGCCCTTGAGGACTTGAGGGCGATGAGCGCGGGCAACCCCGACTCTGTCCCGGCCAATCGAATCGAGGAAATTTGCCTCTAGTCTCCCTCTAATGGAGGGTCGTTCCCGGTCGCGGCATTTACGTAACTGCCCTTGAGGATGAGGGAAAATGGACAATCCCCGTCCTTAAACCCCGGTCCGGGAAACTGGTTCGAGTTGTCGCACGGCTGGGCCGTGTCTGGTCCTAGAGGGACGCCGAGTAGATTCACCTTGAAGTTGCATTGCAGTGCACCGGAAATCGGCGTGCAATCAGGGACCCCGCCGACAAAGTTCAAACTCGGCTCACTCCCAGTGACGCCGAACCTCAGTGTGGATCGAACAATGTCCGTCGCGGCGTTGAGTAACGGAGGATTCGACAAAATGGTCACCGCAATTAGCTGCTGTGTAAAGTCGACGGGCTTAAAGTAATCGAGTCGGACGATCAACGGCACGCTACAGTCAACAAAGGTCGCACCTTCTAGGGGAGCGTCAAAACTCCGGAACAACTGGCGATTGATCGTCCCCCCGGTTGAGAAGAGCCGGGTTAGGCCTTCCGTTGCTCCCAGGGCCCCCTTCTCACTGGTGACGAGGACGCCCGACAGAGGACTTGAAGATTGGTCCAGAAACGCAGTCTTCGCAATCCGGATGATGCGATCGGGAAAGCCAGTAGTAAAGAAGATGCCCTGCCCGCCAAAGTTGCACATCGCGGCCTTGGTGAGTGGGATCGCACGCACCCCTTCGGCGGCCATGACATTGCGAGCAACAATCCGGACCGTCCCGTCCTCTGGCTTCACTGCCAAAACCAGCCCTGTGGAGCCTGAACCGTCACTCGCGTTTTCTGCGGCGACAAGCAGATGCCCGCCGAACGGCGCAAAAGACATGGGGGCCACTTCGGGTCCTTCGAACGGAGGAGGAAGCTGGCTAAAGAGCGGAGGGGCATTCACCCGAGCTATTGGAAGATTGGTCTCCACGCCAGTGACACTGCCATCCACGATCCTTGCACTCTTATCCAAAAGGAAGATCTCGCCCGTCTGGCACAGGACAATCATGCGGAACCGGAATGTCCCCACACGGTCAAAGGTGATGCTCGTCCCAGCGTGGTGGACCGCCGCCACATCATCATCGCAAAATCGTTTGCCCGGTCTATCCGGGTTCATGGGTAAGGTCTTCCACACGACCGTTTGGGCACCATCAGGGGTGATCTGGAGAATCGTCGGCCCTTGGGTAACGTAGATATAATTCGAGGCGAACCCTGCTGGATTTGGCGTGGGGAATCCAGCAGACGCCGCCCCCGTCGTACCTGCCGGAACGATCGTAAGATGATCCTCGAAACAGGGAGGTTCCCCGCCGACCCCTGGAAGTCGGTCGGGCAGTCGTGCAAATTCGCTGACAGACCCTGTAGCATCGACCGACATCACAGACCTCGTTCGCCCGCAAAGCGGCCGCGTGTACAGCAGCTTGCCAACTGTGGCCGCCACCGCGACCGGCTCGTCTTCTCCCGCTGCCAACAGGAAAAATGGGTCAGACCCAAGTGTGACGCTAGGATGTACGAGCATCGCGCTGGCGACGGCCATCGTTAGGAAGACCAGCCCAACACGTCCAATCTTTCTCGACAGTGTCATCATCGATTCCTCACCCGCCTTTGCACCAACCTGACCCGCCCAAGGGGGCGTCCAGTGAGCTTCATGGCCTAACCCTCCGCACCCTGACTCTTACTGGCGTTCTCACTCGCACACATCACCTGCACCCGCTAGACTCTCGGCCGATGGAGCCGATTGGAAATGCCGCAACAAGAGCTACGATTGGGGGGGCCGAATCATGTGTTCGTTCGGCATTCACAGAAGTCCTCCCTCGGCCGGACGTCCGTACAAATCCAGCCGAAGTGCGCGACCAGCTGAAGCTCGGTCGGATGCACGAGCATATGTTCGTCGAACTCAGGAACCTCTACACAGCTTAAGGAAACGCACAAGCACTGCCGGGGTAGGTTGGTGGGGAGGGAGTTCCCAGGTACCCACCATTATGATTCCCACGACATCGCGGACCCCCCGATCCCCATTGCTTCGGCAATAGCCTCCACCAGGGTTATCGACTGACCTTGAGCCCGTGCGGCGGCAAAGGCCTCCTCCCCTAAGCGGCCGCGGATCTCAGCCAGCGAAAGGTCATAGATCGGGCGATCGGAAGGTGGGGAGGGTGCCTTGATGGCCTCCCGGAGAGCGTCCGCTGCCCCAAGCAGGCGAGCGCCCAATTCGGCTTGCTGCATCGCCGCTGCGACACGGGCCATCCACACCAGACATTCAGCGATGCCCCGCGAGTCCCCGATCTCACGATACAGGGCGAGGCTTTCTTTGAAGAGCGCAGTAGCCCCTACGAGATCTCCTTGCGCATGTGCTGTAATCCCCAATGTGAACACGCACACGGCAATCTGCTGCTTGGCACCAAGTGTCACCCAGAGGGCCTTTGCTTCCTCCACCAGCTCTCTGGCCTGCGCAACGTGGCCCTGATGGAGTAGGGCCATCCCCAGGTTCCCGACCGACGTGGCGATGCCCCGCCTGTACCCTAGTTCCCGGCACAGGATCAGACACTCTTCGCAAAGCGTCCTGGCCCGCTCGTAGTCTCCTTGGTCCAGGGAGACTCCCCCGAGGCCGATGAGTGCCTGCGCGATTTCCGAGTTGTGTCCCAATTCCCTGCTGAGGGCCAAGCTTTCCTCATGCAACGTCTTCGCCCACGCGTAGTCCCCCTGGAATCGGGCTACAACCCCCAGCCCGGTAAGCGATTTGGCCAGACCCGACTTGTCCTTGATCTCCCGCCAAAGTGTCACGCTCTCTTCAAAGAGCCCCCTCGCCCGCCCATAGTCCCCCACACGGCGCACCGTCAGGGCGAGAATGTATAGGGTTTCGGCGAGCACTCCCTTCTGGCCCAATTCTTGGCACAGAGCGAGGCTTTCCTCCAGGAGCGCGACAGCTCGTGCGTGATCGCCCCGATTTCGTAAGAGGAGTGCGAGGCCGTTGAGAGAGGAGGCGACACCGAGCTTGTCCCCGAGCCCGCGATAGAGCGCCAGACTCTCCTGCCACAGGTCTTGCGCCCGCTCATAGTCACCTTGATCGAAGGCCAGCACTCCCACTCCATAGACCGCCTTCGCCCGTACTGGAGTCTGCCCCTGACTAAGTTGCAAGACTCCCTCAAGCCATTCGCGACCCTCGCTGAAATAACCGCGCATCGACCAGAATCGGTACAGCGTCCCCGCCAGCCGGACGCCTGCATCTGCATCGCCCGGTGATGTCTTGTTCCACGCTAACGCCGCACGCAGGTTGTCGTGCTCCACCTCTAGGTGTTCTAGCCAGCCGACCTGGTTCGGGCCCTGCAGTTCTGGCTCAGCCCGCTCCGCGACCTGCAGGTACCAGTCCAGGTGCTTCTGCTGGATCACCGCAGCCTCGCCAGACTCCAGGAGCTTGTCATGACCATATTGCCGGATGGTCTCAAGCAGTCGGTATCGAGTGTCTCCATTAAGCCCATCGGCTACGACTAGAGACTTGTCAACCAAGTTTGAGAGCAGGTCTAGCACGTCGTCCGCCTCAAAGGTATTCTCCGCGCACACCGCCTCTGCCGCGCCTAGCGTAAGCCCACCGGAAAAGACCGACAGCCTGCGAAAGAGGGTCCGCTCATCCTCCGACAGCAGGTCGTAACTCCAGTCCATGGCCGCCCGGAGCGTTTGGTGGTGGGGGAGACCGGTGCGTGTGCCCTTGGAGAGCAGGCGAAACCGATCGTTCAACCGGAGCGCAATCTGCTCAACCGTGAGCACTTTTACTCTGGCGGCCGCCAGCTCGATGGCTAGCGGAATGCCGTCGAGTTGGTGGCAGATCTCCGCGACCGCGCTGGCGTTTGCCCCCGAGAGGGCGAATCGCGGTTGACTGTGGACCCCCCGTTCGACAAAGAGTCGGACGGCCTCGAATTGGGTCAGTTCCTCAAGCGACTGGAGGCGCTGGGGGTCAGGACGCGAGAGAGGGGGCACGCGGAAGATCACCTCTCCCGCGACCCCTAGCGCCTCCCGGCTCGTCGTGAGAATTCGGAGCTTAGGGCAGGTACGGAGCAAGGTATTTGCGACCTGCGCGGATGCCGCAACGAGGTGCTCGCAGTTATCCATCACCAAAAGCAGCGTCTTAGGTTGAAGATAGTCGACAAGCATCTCTTGCAACGAGCGTCCGCTTACTTCCCGGACATCAAGGGTGGAGGCGATGGCCTGGACAACATGTGCTGGTTCGACGAGGGGAGCGAGTTCCACTAGCCATACGCCGTGGCGAAACTGCTCGATGAGATCTGCCGCGGCCTGAATGGCAAGCCGCGTCTTGCCGGCCCCGCCCGGTCCGGTGAGCGTGAGCAGCCGCGTCTCGGTCAGCGCTCGTTTGACCTCATGGATTTCGCGCTCCCGCCCGATGAAACTGGTCAACTGGATGGGCAGGTTGTTCGAAACGAGGTCGAGCGTTTTTAGGGGAGGAAAGTTGCTGGGCAGACCCGCGATGGCTACCTGGAAGATATGCTCCGGACGCGTGAGATCCTTAAGCCGATGCTCGCCGAGGTCGAGTAGGGTCACACCCTCAGGGAGAGCGGTCGTAACTAGGTCTCGGGTGCTTTGCGAGAGGAGAATTTGTCCGCCGTGTCCGGCGGACATGATCCGGGCAGCCCGGTGGACATCCAACCCGACGTAACCGTCGGTACCGACGGTCGGTTCCCCTGTGTGCAGGGCCATGCGCACCCGCACCGACGGACCTGAAGGCCAAGGATGGGCATTGGTTTCGCGTTGTGCAGCGACCGCTGTGCGCACTCCGTCGCCTGCCCGATGGAAGGCGACCAAGAAAGCGTCGCCCTGCGTGTCGATCTCGCGACCGCCGCCTTCTTCGAAGGCGGTTCGCAACAATCGTCGGTGCTCGGCGAGAATCTCCCCGTACCGGGCGTCACCGATCTGCTGAAGGAGCGCGGTCGAGCCTTCGATGTCTGTGAAAAGAAACGTGACTGTCCCTGTCGGTAAGTCCGACATCGGCAGATCCTGATGCGACCCGAAATGACTTTAACCTTAGTGAATTCGATAGAAGTTCCAAGATTTTCCTGCAAACCGGGACTGTAACCATGGGCCCTCAAAGCGAGATCGGCGAAACACACTCTGGTCGCACGATCACTGCGCGCAGCCTTGCTATGGGGCGCTTCTTTCTCGGCCGGCTCTCTCCGCCACATCTATGGTCCACCCTCGCGCTACTCTCGCGTGCGAGGCTCTTGGGGCGCGTTCCTGACAGAGTGGGCCCAGACTGTCCGAATGCGGCTGATCCCAGAGCACCTACGGGGTCGCGGTTTTGGTCTGCTGCGCACTGTGATGCAGTCGGCCTCCCCGCTGGGGGTGCGCTTGGGGGGATCCTCGTTGCGGGGACGGGAATTCCTTTCACGGAGCAGGCAGGGTTTGTCGAAACTCTCCAGAGACCGAGGGAGGTCCGATCATGCGCCACGGGAGGGCCACGGCACGCATTCGCGCTTGCAGTGGCGGCCTTGTGAGTCGGTGGCCGGTCGGATAGGCGGTATCTTCTGACGCGAACAACAACCGTGATACTCAGACCAGGGAAGGACGCCCGGCTGGCTGGCGGGCACCTGTGGATCTATGCGGGCGAAATCGCCCGCATCGAGGGGGCGGTCGCCGATGGGGGGATTGTCGATGTGCGTACTGCCGAGGGCCGGTGGGTAGGTCGGGGATTCCTGAATCGGCAGTCGACGCTTACGGTCCGTCTCCTCACGCGTCACCCTGAGGAGATCGATGACACCTTCTTGCGGCGCCGCCTCGAACAGGCGGTCACGTATCGGCGACGCGTCGTTGGGGATGCGACCGCGTACCGCGTCGTCTTTGGCGAGGGGGACGCGCTCCCTGGTCTCATCGTCGATCGGTACGGGGCGATCCTTGTTGTTCAGACTCTGGCGCTTGGCATGGACGTCCGGAAGACCACGCTCGTCGACCAGCTCATAGCGCTCCACCGCCCGACGGCGATCTTCGAGCGGAACGATCCCGCCGTGCGGCGCCTCGAAGGATTGCCAGTCCAGACAGGATGGCTCTATGGGGTGACAGATTCGCGGTGCGAAATTCGTGAGGGGCCGACGCGACTGCTCGTTGATGTCGCCCGGGGGCAGAAGACCGGCTTCTTCCTCGATCAACGGGAGAACCGCGCCGCGGTGGCTGCTTACCTCCAAGGTGCGGAAGTGCTCGATGCGTTCTGCTACACTGGCGGGTTCGCGGTCCACGCCGCCCTTGCCGGGGCGCGCCAGATCCATGGGATCGATTCCTCCGAGGAGGCGATCGCGCTCGCCCGCGAGAACGTTGCGCTCAACGGCCTCGCCGATCAATGCACGTTCGCCGTCGCCAATGTGTTTGATGCTTTGCGCGAACTCGTTGCGGAGGGGCGACGGTTCGATGCGGTCATCCTGGATCCGCCGGCGTTCGCACGGACCAAGGATGCCTTGCCTCGGGCGATCGGAGGGTATAAGGAGATCAACCTCCGGGCCCTCAAACTGGTTCGGCCCGGTGGTCTGCTGGTGAGCTGCTCGTGTTCATACCACATGGGCGCTCCCCTTCTCCAGCAGATTGTCGCGAGCGCGGCGGTCGATGCCCACCGAACAGTTCGACTCATCGAGCGCCGCGGGCAGGGCCGCGACCACCCGGTTCACCCAGCGATCCCGGAGACGGACTACCTAACCTGCCTGATCCTCGAAGTGCTTTAGTCCGGCGGATCCGCATTACGGTGATTCCCCAATAGCAGGGTAGGTCGTGAGAGGATAAATAGATAAAGGAATGGCACACCCTATCACAGCGATGATCGCCCTATCGATGCCATTTGTGGACTCGAAGGAAAGGAAGCGCTAATGCACGGCTTCCCGACCGGTACCGTTACCTTTTTCTTTACCGATATTGAAGGGTCTACGCGCCTCCTTCAGCGTTTGGGCGACCGCTACGCGACCATCCTTGCAGCGTACCGACGTATCATGCGTGCTGCAGTCCAGGAGAGTGGGGGTCAGGAGGTGGACACTCAGGGAGAAGGTTTCTTCTTCGCGTTCCCCCGGTCCAGAGACGCGGTCGCAGCCGCGGTGGCGGCGCAACGGGCCATTGCGTCACATCAATGGCCCGAAGGGGGGACGGTACAGGTTCGAATGGGACTCCATACGGGAGAGCCCTTCAGTGCTGAGACCGGCTATGTCGGCATCGACGTGCACCGCGCTGCTCGCATTTGCGCTGCGGGACACGGTGGGCAGATTCTCCTTTCCGTGACCACGCGCGATCTAGTAGAGGACGACCTCCCGGAAGGCATGAGTCTTAGCGAGCTTGGCAATTATCGCCTCAAAGACCTTGCGCGCCCGCAGCGCATTTTCCAAGTTGTGGCGCCCGACCTTCCTGCGAATTTCCCGCCCCTTAGGTCATTGGATTTTCTCCCCAACAATCTGCCCGTCCAGCTGACTAGTTTTATCGGCCGCGAGCGAGAGGTCGCAGAGGTCAAGAGATTGCAGCTAACGACCCGTTTGCTGACGCTAACTGGAGCGGGAGGCGCCGGCAAGACACGGCTTGCCCTCCAAGTGGCCGCCGAGGTCCTAGAGGATTTCAAGGACGGGGTGTGGTTAGTTTCGTTGGCGGCGTTGGCCGACCCCGCTCTAGTCCCTCAAGCAGTCGCGTCCGCGTTGGGTGTGCCCGAGCAACCCGTCCATCCTTTGAGCGAGACACTGGCGGGATATTTGCGTTCCAAGTCCCTGCTCCTCCTGCTGGACAACTGTGAGCACTTGCTATCTACCTGTGCACACTTGGCTGAAGCTCTGTTGACAGGATGTCCCAATTTGCGGATTTTGGCAACGAGCCGGGAGGTGCTAGGAATTCCCGGAGAGCTCAACTTGCGCGTTCCCTCGCTCTCACTGCCCGACCCCAAGCGTCTACCCTCTTTTGAAACACTTACGCAGTACGAGGCGGTGCGCCTCTTTGTCGATCGGGCCACCTTCGTCCTGCCAGGATTTAGCGTGACGGCCAGCAATGCCGCTGCAGTGGCCCAGGTGTGCGCTCGACTGGATGGGATTCCGCTTGCAATCGAGTTAGCGGCGGCACGGGTGAAGGTGCTCACCGTGGACCAGATTGCAGCTCGCATGGATGATCGATTCCGCTTCCTCACCAGGGGAGCCCGAACCGCCCGCGGTCGTCATCAGACTCTGCGAGCGACAATAGACTGGAGTTATGACCTGCTGTCGGATGAGGAACGGGTTCTCTTGCGTCGGCTGTCGGTCTTTGCCGGGGGATGGACGTTAGAGGCTGCCGAGGCGATTTGCTCCGGGGACGACCTCGAAGTCTCTGAAATCCTTGATCTCCAGACGCAGTTGGTAGACAAGTCGTTGATTGTGGTGGATACACAGGGCAACCAGGCACGGTATCGAGTGCTAGAAACGATTCGCCAGTACGCCGGGGAGAGACTGCTGGAGTCCAAAGACCAATCAGATATCGCGAGGCGCCATGGGGACTGGTACATGACATTGGCGGAACAAGCAGATCTCCAACTTCGAGGATCGCGGCAGGGAGTGTGGCTAGCGCGGCTAGAGGGAGAGCACGACAATCTGCGAGCGGCCCTGGAATGGAGCAAGGTAGAGGCGGATGGGCAGGCACAGCTGCGACTGGCAGGAGCGTTGCATTGGTTTTGGTTCATGCACGGGCACTGGAGCGAGGGACGGGAGGCGCTCGACGGAGCATTGGCACGAAGCAATACCCCGCTCTCCCTCCTGCCGAAAGTGTTTGAAGGTGCGGCACATTTTGCTTGGCGTCAACGCGATTATCAACAGGCCAGATCTCTCTGTGAGAAAGGTTTGGCGGTTTGTCGCGAACTTGGAGCCGAAAAGAGTTTCTCCGTTGCATACCTCCTAATCGTTTCGGGCCATCTGGCGGTAGATAGTGACCCCGCACGGGCCTCGACTTTGTATCAGGAGAGCCTAGATCTATGCCGTGCACGGGGGCACAAGTGGCTCGCCATAATGGCGGTCACCTCATTGGGGCGTGCAGCAACCGTACAGGGCGACAACCAACGGGCGGTAGCCTTCCTCACAGAGGGACTAACGCTGGCGAAAGATATGGAAGACAAATGGTTTATTGCCTATACGCTTCGCAGCCTAGGAGTCGTGGCGCTCGATCAGCATGACCACGTGCGGGCGGGAGCATTCTTCCGGGAGAGTCTGACGTTGAGCAGCCAGATTTCCGTCGGCCCCGCGTGGGGACGGGGTGCCGTGGGGGAAAGGTGGGTAACCGAGGAAAGTCTAGAAGGATTGGCGGCGGTAGCGTCTGCGAAAGGACACTATGCGCAGGCGGCCCGACTGTTTGGAGCCGCCGAAGTGTTGGGCGAAGTCCTCGGCCTTCACCACATGAGGGCGTCCGATCGAGCCCACTATGATGAGAGCGTCGCCTTCGCCCGTGCTGCGCTAGGGGATGGCGATTTTGGAGCTGCATGGGCTGAGGGTCGGGCGCTGACACTGGAGCAAGCCATCGAATACGCATTGAAAGAGGCCCACTGACGCACACGCGTACGCGGGTTCAAGGATAGGGTTGAAGTCGGATTTGCAGAGGGAAGCAATCTGCATTCTGCACAGAATTCACTACGGCTGGGAGCACTTAAGGCAGATGCTGTGCGGAATTCACTAGGGTCGGCAGAGGGTGGTGGTGCGAGGGTCCTTTGGCGCGTGCGCTGCTGACGGTCACACCAAAGCCGCGAATTGTGCGGTTGCGTGACCGATGATCAGGACTGACGATCAAGTGGCGTGGGAACAAGTCATGGTATACTTAGAGCAGAATTCCATGGGGACGAGTTGAGAACAGCCACAGTTGAACGTTTGCCAGGTTCTGAGGCGATGGACGAGAGGGGAGTCGTGAGGCTCTCCTCGTTGTGTTTCGCGGAGGGGTCCCACTGATTTCCCGCCGAGCTTCAGCGGTCGACTCACGACCAGAGCAGGAGCGTCCAAGGCACGTGGCGCCTCGACAAATTCACATCACAGACAACCTCGACTTGTTACTCGCCGTCATTGCCCCCGAGCTCCGCGCAGCATTAGAACGGCAGAACAACCGCGAGGCGCTGTTGGAAGTCGTGCTCGATCTCGGACGAAAACCTGAAGCGCGGTTCCCCAAGCGAGTCGTCTACCTGAGTGAGGACTGTGTCTCGCCCGAAGACCTCCGGTACGTCACCAGTCGGGTCGGGGCGTTCGGGAAGGACAACCGGGCTGGGATCGAACGCACCTTGCACCGCATCTCGGCGATCCGAAACCGTCAGGGCGACATTATCGGGCTCACCTGTCGGGTTGGGCGCGCGGTTGTCGGGACCGTGGATATTGTGCGGGACGTGATTGAATCGGAGAAGAGCATCTTGCTCCTCGGGCGGCCCGGAGTCGGGAAAACCACGCTCCTGCGCGAGGCGGCGCGTGTGCTCGCCGTGGAACTCAAGAAGCGGGTCGTGGTGGTGGATACCTCAAACGAGATTGCCGGCGACGGCGACATCCCCCATCCCGGAATTGGCGACGCCCGGCGTATGCAGGTGCCGCATCCCGAGCTCCAGCATGCGGTGATGATCGAGGCGGTGGAGAACCACATGCCGGAGGTCATCGTCATCGACGAGATCGGGACCGAGGCCGAGGCCCTCGCCGCTCGGACGATCGCTGAGCGTGGGGTGCAACTGGTCGCCACCGCACACGGGAACACGTTGGACAACTTGCTGCAGAACCCGACGCTGACCGACCTGGTCGGGGGGATTCAGGCCGTGACGCTCTCGGACGAGGAAGCGCGTCGCCGCGGCACGCAGAAGACGGTGCTCGAGCGGAAGGCCCCACCAACGTTTGACGTCGTCATCGAAATTCAGGACAAGGATCGCCTAGCGGTCCACCACGATGTTGCGCTGGTCGTCGACCGGTTCCTCCGCGGCGCCCCGCCCCGGCCTGAAATCCGGGTCCGGACCGAGGAAGGCGAAGTGCAGATCGAAGCTCCGGCCGCCAAGGTCGCCGGGTGGGCTCCGGAAGGTCCGTTTGCCGCCGCTCCGGTCGAAGAGACCGCCCGCCCTGGGCGGCGGATCGCCCGCATCTATCCCTACGCGGTGAGCCGCAGCCGCCTTGAGCGGGCCATCCAGGAGCTCCATGTGCCCGCCTACGTGGCGGAGACGCTGGGCGAGGCCGATTTGGTGGTGACCCTGAAGGCTCAAGAGCGCCGCCAACCCAAGAAGCTTCGGGAGGCGAGTGCGCGGGGGGTGCCGCTCCATCTGCTCAAGAGCAACACCATCACCCAGATCCAGGGGTTCTTGCGCAGCATCTTTGAGGTCGACGAGAGCCTCGATGGCGAGGACGGCCCGCTGCGGGAGGTGGAAGACGCGATCGCCGAAGTGCTCCGCTCTAAGCAGCCCGTCGAACTCGCCCCGCAGAATTCCTACGTCCGACGCCTGCAGCACCAGCTGATCCAACGCTACGGCTTGGCGTCGGAAAGCAAGGGGGAAGACCCCTTCCGACGTGTGGTGATCTTCCCGCGATGATCCCCGGGCAGGGTCAATCCACGATCAGGCGACGCTCGGCCAAGCCCTCAGGCCAATGGGCGCCGGGGCGAGGAACGCCTCCAGCCGGGAGCGATCCCTCCCCAGACTGAGGGTATTCATGCGAGGACTCTTCATTACCCTTGAGGGTCCAGAGGGGGCAGGTAAGTCCACGCAGGCGAGACTCCTCTTCCAGCGCCTGCAGGCGGTCTATCCCATTCTCCACACGCGGGAGCCAGGGGGGACGGCGATTGGAGAACGGATCCGGTCACTCCTGCTGGATGAAGGCCGCCGAGAGATGACGGCGCAGACGGAGATGTTATTGTTTGCCGCATCGCGTGCACAGTTTGTCTACGAAGTAGTTGAGCCCGCGCTGCAGGCGGGCCAGCTGGTCCTCTCCGAACGGTACATCGACACCTCCCTGGCCTACCAAGGCCACGCGCGCGGGCTCGGGATCGATGTCGTCCGTCAGGTGAACGCCGTCGCCAGCGGTGGGCTCAAGCCCGATTTGACGATCCTCTTGGACATTGATCCTGCCGTCGGACTCGCCCGTGCCCGGCAGGCTGCGGGGAAAGAAGGCCGGCAGGGGCACGGGGACCGCTTGGAGCAAGAGGGCGTCACCTTCCATGGCCGGGTGCGGGAAGGATTCCTCTTGCTGGCGCGCGAAGAGCCCACGCGTTTTCGCATCGTTGAGGGCAACCGCGACCCGCACGCCGTCCACGAGGAGATCGCCGACGTGGTGGAGCGGTTCCTGCGGGCGAGGGGGTGGCGGGGATCAAACTCGTCCTAGCAATCGTCCAAGAAAAAGATGCGGGACGGATGATTGATGCCCTGACCGAAGGTGGGTTCCACGCGACGATACTGGCGAGCACTGGGGGGTTCCTGCGCGAAGGGAACTCGACCGTGCTCATCGGCGTGGACGACGCCCACGTCGACGAGGTGTTAGCCACGGTTCGTCGATGTTGTCACCGTCGGGAGCAATACGTGAGCCCTCTCCCGCCCATCATTGAGCCGGTCGACTCCTATGTGACGTCCCCCGTCAAAGTTGAGATCGGGGGAGCCATGGTGTTTGTTCTCGAGGTCGAGAAGCAGGAGCGCTTCTAGTTCGTCTTTCCTCCTATGGCATTCCGCGACCTGATTCATCAAGATCACGCCGTGATGTTGCTGCGCACGGCCGTCCGAACGGGGCGCATCGCACACGCCTACTTGTTTGCGGGGCCGGCCGGCGTGGGGCGTCGTGAGGCCGCCTTAGCGTTCGCCCAGCTGCTCAACTGTGAGCGGCCCACCGGCGCCGACGCCTGCGGCGAGTGTGCCTCCTGCCGACTCATCGCGACAGGTCAGCACCCTGACGTGCGGACAATTGACGTCGAGCGCGGGAAGGTCTTGGATCCTGAGGACACGACCAAGACCGCCGTCGGCCTCAAACAGGTGCTCGCCCTCCGCCGCGAGGTCGTCTACCCTCCTTATCAGGGGCGCTGGAAGGTGTACCTTATCGCCGATTCGGAGACCCTGACGAACGAAGCCGCCAACAGCTTGCTCAAAGTTCTCGAAGAACCTCCCCCGCAGGTGGTAATCATCCTCATCGCGGAAGCGGTGAACGCGCTCCTGCCGACCGTGGTGTCCCGCTGCCAGCTCCTTCGGTTCTCGTTCATCCCCACTGCGGCGATCGAGCAAGCGCTGGTAGATCGGTTCAGCCTGCCGCGAGGGCGCGCACGGTTCCTCGCCGCGCTCGCCGATGGCCGCCTGGGGCGCGCAGCGGCGTGGGCCACGTCCGGCGACGCGTTGCAGCTGCGCGAGTCGGTCCTCGACCTCCTTGGACACATGGCGGGCGCAGATGCGTTGGAACGGCTGGACGCTGCGGAAACGCTCGCCAAGGAGAAGGAGACCGCGGCGGAGGTCCTGGAAATTGCGTTGCTGTGGTACCGAGACCTGCTCGTGTGGCAGCACACTCAAAACGAGTCATTGCTCATTAACGTGGACCGCATTGACGCCATCAAGACCCAAGCCCTCGAGGTTCCCTCCGCCGTGCTCAGTCAGTGGGTCGACGCGGTCGATGACGCCAAAGATGCCCTGCGGCGCAACGTCCACCCCCGATTAGTGCTGGAGACCCTCTTCCTCCGGTTAGTTCTCCCGCCCACTCCAGTCACGCCCTAGCGCGTTCGTCCCGGTGAGCGCTCATGCGGCGCGGTTAGCGCCCGCGGGAGTGGATCCGGCGGGCGCGTCGCAGCGGTGAGCTGGTCGCGCGCAGGCGTTTCAAGATCTGCAGGTTTTTCCGATCGGGCCCCTCGTGGGCGAATCCTGGTGTCTCGATGAACGCGGGGAGGTGCTGGAGCGCGGGATGAGCGAGGAGCGCGGCGAACCCCTTGCGCCCGATCGATCCGGCGCCGATATTTTCATGGCGGTCTATATGCGACCCCAGCGCGCTTTTCGCGTCGTTGAGGTGCCATGCCCGCAGCCAGCGGAGCCCGACAATCCGATCGAATGCCCGGACGCAGGCGTCCACGTCGCCCGCCGTCCGTAAATCCCAACCCGCCGCGAAGAGATGCGCGGAATCCAGGCAGATCCCGACGCGTCGATTCCACCCCAGTGTGGCGAGGATCGCAGCCAGGTCCTCGAATGTCCCTCCGACTTGGCCGCCCGCGCCGACACTGTTTTCCAGAAGAATCAACGAGCGGTCGGTGGCCTCGAGGGTGCGCGTCAGGGCGGTCGCGACGCGGCGCAGCGCCTGCGGCCAGGAGTCTTGGCCACGACTCCCGATGTGTGTAATCGTCGCCAGTCCTTCGAGGCGATCCATGATGCGTGCGGCATATGTGAGCGCGGCGATCGAGCGTTGGCGGAGGTCGATCTCGGAGGTGGCGAGGTTTATGAGATAGACGCTGTGGGCGACGAGCGGCTCGAGAGTCGTCCCCCGGCGCTTGCGCGAGAAGCGCTCGAGTTCTTCGTCAGTGTAGGGGACGAGCCGCCACTGGCGGGGACTCCCCACGAAGATCTGGAGGCATTCACACCCAATCGCGACCGCCCGATCGATGGCGAGGGATAGTGCGCCGCGGATGCTGACATGGGCCCCCAACCGCATCCAGGTGCCGTTCGAGGCGGACGAGAGCGACCCCTGTGCCAGGGGCCACGCTGGCCCAGCGCGAAGGGGAGAATACACGGACAGAGAGGCGACGTGATGGGAGACCGGACATGAAGGCGAATGGGTGGCGGTTCACGACGAAGGCGATCCACGGGGGCCGCATGCCCGATGATCATCAATCGGTCGTGACCCCCATCTACCAGACCGCGACGTTCTATTACGAGAGCGCAGCGGACGGGGCGCGGATCGGCCAGGAGATCCCGCCAGGGTACATCTATAGTCGGTGGGCGAATCCCACCACTCGGGTCCTGGAGGAGAAAGTCGCGCTCCTTGAGGGCGCGGAGGATGCTCTGGCGACAGCATCGGGGATGGCGGCCATCTCCACGACCGTGATGACCGCCCTCGACCGAGGGGCGCACATGATCGCCCATCGGGCCGTCTATCAAGCGTCTTACCAACTGTTCGCGGAGCTCCTTCCCTCGCTTGGGATCGAAACCACCTTGCTGCCCCTCCCTGATCCGGTCAGCTTTGAACGCGCCATTCGACCGAACACGCGGCTCCTCTACCTCGAGACGCCCAACAACCCCCTGCTTGAGATCACCGACATCGCGGCGGTCGCGGCACTCGCCCGGCGGCACGGCGCGATCACGATCGTCGACAACACGGTCGCGACCCCGTACAACCAGAACCCGCTTGCCTTGGGGGCGGATGTCGTGGTGCACAGCGCAACGAAATTTCTGGGCGGGCACCATGATGTGACCGCCGGCGTGCTGGCGGGGTCTGCGGCGTTCATCCAGCGCGCGCGCCGTCCTCTGCGCATCTTTGGAGGAACGATCGATCCATTCGGCGCGTGGCTCGTGATTCGAGGGCTCGCCACTCTTGCGCTGCGGGTTGCGCGTCAAAACGACAGCGCTCAACGGCTTGCCGAGTTCCTGTCCAAGCACTCCAAGGTCGGTTGTGTGCACTACCCGGGTTTGCCAACTCATCCCGGGCACGAAGTCGCGAAACGCCAAATGCGAGGGTATGGGGGCATGCTCAGCTTCGAAGTTCAAGGCGGACTCGACGCGGGCGTCCGGACCTTCGAGGCGCTCCAGGTGGCCAAGCGCGCTGTCAGCTTGGGAGGGATCTCGACGCTGGTCACCCATCCCGCGAGCACCACCAGCGTCCACATCCCCCGCGACGTTCGAATGGCCTCCGGAGTCTCAGATGGATTGATCCGGGTGAGTGTCGGGATCGAAGAGGTCGAAGACTTGCAGGACGACTTTGAGCAAGCGTTAGAGCGGGCGTGAGCTTGACCGTCCAGGTCGTCAGGGCGGCCCACCCTGATCGAGCCAGCCGGTAGTCCTGGGAGGGCCAAGAATCGGCTCTTGGGGAGCGATCGATGCCTTCGAATCAAGAACCGCCACAACACGTGAAGGACGAATTCGTGCTCGCCGCGCATGGCGATCTCGCCAAGGTGAAAGCGATGGCGGCGACGGCGCCGCAGCTCGTCTTCGCGACGGCGAAATGGGGCGAGACCGCCATTGGTGCGGCCGCGCACACCGGACACCGGGATATTGTCGAGTTCTTCTTGGCCCATGGCGTGGATGTCGACATCTGTGTGGCGGCGATGCTCGGGTTGACCGATCGGGTCGCTGCGATCCTCAAGGAAGATGCTAAGCGTGCGCTCACCGGCGGCGCCCATGACATCTCGGTGCTCTATCATGCCGCCCTCGGGGGCAACCAGGACATCGCCGAACTCCTGGTCCACCACGGCGCCGACGTGAACAGCGGCGAGGCAGGGAGTCCGCCCATCCATGGGGCCGTCCGAAAAGGACACACGCGGATGGTCGAGTGGCTCCTCGGCCATGGGGCCCGGGTGAACGCGCTCGATTTCGAGAAGAGGACCCCACTGCGCCGAGCGCTAGATCAACAGCATGGCGAGATCGCGGAACTCCTGCAAAAGCATGGCGGAACCGCTTAGAGGCGTGCGCGACTAACTGCGCCCGTCGAGGGCGAACGTCATCCCTTCACGCGCTGCGAGCACCTCGAAGGGAAATGCCCCGGGGCCCCGGACCTCGGCCAAGAGGCGATCGAGCACCTCATCGCTGTGGCTCGGGTCGTGGTGAAATGCCACGAGCCGCTTCGCCTTGGTGAGGGTCGCAAAGGCGACGGCGTGCGCGATCGTGCTGTGTCCCCATCCCACGTGACTCGCATACTCGGCTGCGCTGTATTGCGCATCGTGGATGAGGAGGTCGACTCCTTGGGCCAGGGCCGACCCCGAGGTCCATTCCAGCGACTTGGGGAAATCCCGCACCCCGAGCGCGGGTTCGTGGTCAGGGAGGTAGGCGAGGGTAGCGGCGTTATCCGCAATGCGGTATCCGACTGTTGGTCCCGGGTGACACACTAACGCGGCGGTGACTTCGAACCCGGGGATCGCGAATGTGCCCAGGGGCACGTTGTGGAAGGTGGGTCGGCCCGGAAGGTCGCGCAAGTGGAGCGGGAACAGAGGCGGCGAGAGGTACCGAGTGAGCCGGGTGCGGAGATCGAGCGTCGTAGACGGCGGGCCCCAGAGGTGGATGTCCAGGTCTGGTCGGAAGATCGGTTCAAAGAACGCTAGCCCCTGGATGTGATCCATGTGGAGGTGGCTGAGCATGACGTCGACCCGCACCGTCTCAGGCCCGACGGTTTGGCTGAGACGTCGAATGCCTGTTCCGGCGTCGAGCACGAGGAGACTCTGGGTGGGCCCACGCACCTCCACGCACGACGTGTTCCCGCCATAGCGGAGGGTATCAGGTCCCGCGCTGGGCAGTGATCCGCGCGTCCCCCACAGCGTGACCCTCACGGCCCGTCGGTTCCCCAGAACATCGCCACGGCCCCCAGGTGTCGACCGCCTTGCCCTTCGAGTGGGAACGCCGTGATCCCGAGTCGTCGCGAGACCCCGTCGAGCCCAGTGATCCGCACCGTCTTATGCGCAGGCCGACGTTGCCGTAAGGCAACGACCAGGGGCAGCGCGTCGGGGGGGAGGGGGGACCCGTGATCGTCGGTCGGGGCGAAGATGGTGGACCACACTTCCACCCCCATCACCTCCACTTCATCGAACCGCCGTCCGAGAAGTACCTCGGCGGGCTCGTTGTAGAAGACCAGACTTCCCGCCGGATCCACGACGAAGATCGGCATCGCGAGGTAACTGGCCAGCTGGCGCATCAGAATCATCTCAATCTCCTGCTGGACCATGCACGCTCTCCCCCGCCCTCGGTTTGCGGCCGAGCCGACCAGTATGCGCCACGCATCCGGACGTGAACGGTTCAAGGCGCCCCATCGGGTCGACCAGGGATCCCGCCCGAGCCCGGTGGATATTCGCTGCTGGCCGTCCAGCAGCCTTGTCCTGCTCGGCGAGCCACCCCTCCCGCTTCACGGTCAGGGTTAGGACCGAGTGCTGATACGGATGGTCAGGGATCCTTGACGGCGGGAACCTGAGGAAGTACGATTGTCCTAATGCGTCCTACCTCGACTAGGACAATTCAACGGACGGCGTTGCGCGTCTCACGGGACGATCCCCTGCCAATCGCGACGCAAATCGAGAGCCAGCTCACCACGCTCGTGCGCACGGGGGCAATCCGACCTGGAGATCGCTTGCCTCCCGTGCGGGTGCTTGCGGGATTCCTTCGGGTGAATCGGAACACGGTGGCGAAGGTATACGCGTCCTTAGAGCGGGCGCATGTTGTGACCACCACACCAGGACGCGGAACATTCATCGCGCCGCCCGGACCCGGAGTCCTCTCCGAGAGCTTGGTGCCTTTGGCGGATCGGTTGCTGGACGAGGTAAGTGCGCTAGGGTTGACGGACGCGGACGTACGAACCCTCCTCACCGAACGGGCGGCCCAGCGTCGGCAGCAGGATGAGCCAAACGTAGGGTTTGTCGAATGCAATCCCTCGGATCTGGCGTACTTCTCACGCCAGCTGACCACTCGGTTGCGGATGCCACTGGTGCCCCTGCTGCTCACTGAGCTCTCCCGCGCCGCACGGACACTGGACTTGATTACCACGACCCTCTTCCACGTCGAGCAAGTACGGCATCTCGCTCCGCGTCATGAAGTCATCGGCCTGATGGCGATGCCCGCGTTGGCGACCCTGGACACTGTGGCCCACCTGCCCCCACGCTCCCGCATCGCCCTTGTGTGCGCCACGCTCGAGGGGGTGCGAAGTAAGGAGCGGTCGATCCGGGCCGTGGGCATTCAGCAACCGCATCTCTTGACCGCGACCTTGGCACAACCCGCACGACTCCAGCGGGTGGTGCGACAGGCCGACGTGGTGCTGGCGTCGCCCAAGGTGCTTGAGCGCATTGAGGGGGAGATCCCTCCGCACGCGCGAGTCATCCCGTTTGCGAGTGTGCTAAGTGAGGGGGCCCTCGCCCTCCTCGAAGACCGCATTCGCGCGTGGCGGTCGCGGCGCTCCCGGCGTGGTGGGGTCAGGCCGGTGAGAAGATGACCCGCCTTCGTGTGGCGGTCCTCATGGGAGGACCCTCCCCGGAACGGGATGTGTCCCTCGGGACGGGTCAGCAAATCGTCTCGGCGCTGGACCCCCAGCGGTACACAGCGGTCCCGATCGAGATCACCGTGACCGGACGGTGGCTCCCCCGTCCAGACTTGCTGGAACTTCCGGCACGCGCCGATGCGCCGCCAAAGGTGCGCCCAGTGGTGCCCATAGCCAGTTCCTCGGGGGCGCTGGACATTGAGGCAGTGATGGAACGCGAGCGCATCGATGTCGCGGTGATTGCGATGCACGGTCCCCACGGCGAAGATGGCACGATGCAGGGTCTCTTGGAGCTGCTCAGCATTCCGTATACGGGTTCCGGCGTGCTCGCGAGTGCGCTCGCGATGGACAAGCTCCGCAGCCGGCAGATTTTCGAGTGGTACCGGATTCCCGTCCCCGCCTATTGCTCCATCACCCAGGGCCAATGGCGAGATCGCAACCAAGTCCATCATGAGGTCGCGACAGTGTTGGGCTACCCGTGTGTGGTGAAGCCCAATGCGCTTGGGAGTAGTATTGGCGTCTCCATGGTCCGAGATCCCTCGGGGTTGGATCCTGCGGTGTTGGCAGGGTTCACGTTCGGTCCTCTCGTGTTGGTGGAAGAGTACATCCACGGGACCGAGCTGGCGTGTGGGATCCTCGATGACCCCCATCAAGGGACAGCCACGCCGCTCCCCCTCATCGAAATTATCCCCCACCGAGAGTTCTATACCTATGAAGCCAAGTACGTGGCGGGAGCCAGCGAGCACATCATTCCAGCGCGCCTGCCCGTCGATGTCGCCGAGCGGGCGCAAGGCTTGGCGGTCCGTGCGCATCAAGCCTTGGGGTGTGAAGGAATGTCGCGCGTGGATCTCCTTGTTCGAGGCACAGACATTGTCGTCTTGGAAGTCAACACGATTCCTGGTATGACCGCGACCAGCTTATTGCCCGAAGCGGCCAAGGCGATTGGGATTTCCTTCCCGGCATTGCTGGACCGGCTCATCCACAGCGCCCTGCACCGCGCCCACGCGGAAGGGGAAGTCCCGCAGCGCTGACGCGGTCCGTCCTCGCCTCGGGGCTCGCGGTCGAAGCCCGTCAGCCCGGAAGAGGAAGCCTCCGGCGCCCGCGCGAAGTGACAGGCCGATGCCGGCGTCCAATGGATTCGCAAAGGCGCATGCACTCGGGAATGACTACATCGTCGTCGATCCCGCAGGCCTGACGTTCCCGCTGACCGCGCGAACAGTTCGCGTGATCTGCAATCGGCATACGGGGGTTGGCGCAGATGGGATCCTCGCGCTCGCCTCCTCCCACCGTGCGGCGTTCGGCGTCCGGATTTTCAATCCCGATGGGAGCGAGGCTGAGAAGAGCGGCAACGGGCTCCGCATCTTTGCCCGGTACCTCTATGAGCACGGGCTCACGACCGCCCAAGAGTTCTCGGTCGAGACGCTAGGAGGGGTCGTGGGGGTACGGCTGCGCCTCCACGACAATCGTGTGGAGTGGATTACCGTAGCCATTGGCACGGCAACCTTCCGGAGCGACCAAATCCCAGTTGCCGGTCCCCCGCGAGACGTCGTCAATGAGGAGCTGGCCGTCGATGGGCAGCGGGTCCGCATCACTGCCGTTTCAGTCGGCAATCCGCATTGCGTCGTGTTCGTCCCCGATCTGAGCATCGTGGATCTGCATGGGCTCGGCCCCCGGTTGGAGCGCCACCAGGCGTTCCCCAAGCGCACAAATGTGCAGTTCGCGAAAGTGGAGACGCGCTACCGAATCGCCGCCCTCATCTGGGAGCGAGGCGCGGGGGAGACGCTCGCTTCGGGGAGTAGTGCGTGCGCCATTGCCGCCGCCGCGGTCCGGAACGGACTGGTGGACCGAGTTGTGACCGTGGCGATGCGGGGAGGGGAACTTCAGATCTCCGTGGCGCCTGACTGGAAGATTGAGATGGCCGGGCCCGCGGAGGAAGTCTACACCGGGACGTTCAGCGATGCGTTTGTCCGTGCCCTCCAGACAGTGGCAGAGTAGTCGAAACCTGAGGGCGTAGTAGATGAAGAAACTCCTTTACGTGGTCCTCGATGGGCTCGGCGATCGTCCTGTCCCAGCGTTGGATGGCAAAACGCCGCTCGAAGCCGCCGCGACCCCGCACATGGATCGGCTGGCCGCCGCCGGGCAACTGGGGACGGTGATCACCGTCGGGAAGGGCATCGCTCCCGAATCCGATGTCGCGGTGATGGCGATCCTGGGGTACGATCCGCTCCGTTACCATGCGGGGCGCGGGCCCCTCGAGGCGCTGGGGGCGGATGTGCCATTTCGCGATGGCGATCTCGCGTTGCGGGGGAACTTCGCGACCGTGGGGCCCGGTTGGACGATCGTGGATCGGCGCGTCGGGCGGAACCTGACGTCTGCCGAAGCCCATGCGTTGGCGGCGACAGTGAATGAGCAGGTGCACCTCGCGACTGCCCCCGTCGATGTCGTCCTCCGAGCGACCATTGGACACCGGTGCGTGGTGGCCATGCACCCCCGGGAGGGGAAGTTGTCGGGCAAGGTCACCAACACCGATCCCGCCTACACCCGTTTGTCGGGAGGACTGGGGGTCGTCAAGGCACATGCTGGGACCGAGGTCGAAGAGTGCCGCCCGCTCGACGACTCCCCTGAGGCCTGGACTGCTGCGGAGCTCGTGAATGAGTTCACGCGGAAGAGCCGCGAAGTGCTCGACGACCACGCGGTCAACGCCACGCGCCGCGCTCAGGGGTTCCTCCCGGCGAACCTCATCCTCCTACGAGATGCGGGTGACCACCTTCCCCAGGTTCCACCGATCCAGGAGCGGTTTGGAATGGAGTTTGGCTGCTTTGTGGAGATGCCCGTTGAACGCGGGATCGCGATGTTGCTGGGGATGGCCATCATCGAGGTGCCCCCCAGCGCAGACGACCGGGAGCGAGCCTACCGCGCCTGGGCGGCGCGCGCCGCCATCGAGCTGACCCGTCACGGAGGGCTCTACCTGCACCTCAAGGGTCCTGACGAGCCAGGGCACGATGGCGATTGCCTGGGGAAGCGGGATGTGATTGCGTTGATTGATCGGTGTTTCTTCGGGGATCTGCTGCCGGCGATTCGGCTAGAGGACGTGGTGGTCGCGGTGACGGCCGACCACGCCACACCCTGCGAGTTGCACGGCCATTCGGCGGATCCGGTGCCGCTCCTGGTGGCCGGAGCAGGGCTCAAAGCGGGCGGTGCTCACCGGTTCAGCGAACGGGAGGCAGCTCAAGGCCAACTCGGACAGCTCCTGGGCGTAGAGGTCATGCCGACGCTGACCCGGATTGCGGCGACTTAACATCACCCGCAAGAGGCTCGAAGGCCTCTCCGGGTCGACCCACTCAGCCGACGTTCCCGCTCACCTTCGGAATGCAATGCCGGGAGGGGATTGTTTCTTCTTGGTGGAATCCGCTTTTTGTCGGAGGGGAACCCGGTGCGCGTATACATGTCGGTGGATATGGAAGGGATCACAGGGGTCGCGGTCGGCAAGCACGTGCAGCCCGCGGAGAAGGACTATGAACGGTTCCGACGCCTGATGACCAAGGACGCGAACGCGGCGATCGAAGGGGCCCTCGCCGCAGGGGCGACCGACATCGTCGTGAGCGATGGGCACGGGCCAATGACGAACGTGTTGATAGAAGACCTCCATCCCGCAGCGAAGCTCATGAGCGGGAGCAACAAGCTCCTCGCGCAGCTCGAGGGGATCGACAAGGGGTTCGACGCCGCGTTCTTCGTCGGGTACCACCTCCGCGAAGGCGGGGGGGATGGGATCCTCAACCATACCCTCATTGGGCGTATTATCTACGAAGTGCGGGTCAACGGCGAGCCCGTCGACGAGGCGCTCATCAACGCGGGGCTGGCGGGAGCCTGTGGCGTCCCAGTCGCGTTGGTGACGGGCGACAGTGCAGTCTGTGCGGAGGCCCAGCGACGCCTCCCGGGCGTGGTCGTCGCTCCGGTGAAGGAGGCGCTCGATCAGTTCACGGGACTCAGCCTCGCTCCCGAAAAAGCTCACGCCCTTATCCGTCAGCGCGCACAGCAGGCGGTGGAGGCGGTGCGGGCTGGTCGGATCAAGCAGTACCTCGTGCCGTCCCCTGTGACGTTCGAAGTCGACTTCAAGCGGACTGCGCCCGCCCACATGGCGACGCTGTTCCCCGGAGTCGAACGCCGAGGGCCCCGAACGATCGCGATCACAGATGCTGACTATGTCCGCGGTTTTAAGCAGTTCTGGGGCTGTCTGATTGTTGCGTATGCGGTGGCGGAAGGTTTCCTCTAAGGTCGAGCCCACGCATCTCCCCTCTCCAGAGGCGGTGGCGCGTTTGTCCGGTTCTCCGTTTGGCCAAGCGTGACCGTGCCGCAGTCGCGCCCGCGAGTGGTCATCGTCGGGGCAGGGTTTGGCGGTCTGTGGGCTGCCCGCGGCCTCACCCGGCTCCCCGTTGAAGTGGTCCTCATCGATCGGAATAACTACCACACATTCCTGCCCCTCCTCTACCAAGTCGCCGCTGCGGAGCTAGAGCCCGAAGAGATCGTCTATCCGGTACGGAGCATCCTCCGAAAGTTCTCGAATGTGCGCTTCATCATGGCCGAGGTTGAGAATGTAGACCTCGCTACAAGAGTCCTGACAGCGGCGGACCTCCGCCTGCCCTATGATTTTCTCATCCTCGCGATGGGGAGCACGACCCACTTTTTTGGAGTTCCTGGCGCTTCGGAGTACGCACTCCCCTTGAAGACATTGGAACAGGGGATCACCTTGCGCAACCATATCCTCCGCTGCTTCGAACGCGCGGTCCAGGAACCGGATGCGGACCGGCGACGCACGCTCCTCACCTGCGTCATCGTGGGCGGAGGGCCCACGGGCGTGGAGTTTGCGGGGGCGCTGGCGGAACTGATCCGAGGCCCGTTGCGGAGAGACTACCCGACCCTGGATCTTCGCGAGGTTCGCGTGGTGCTGCTTGAAGCAATGCCGACCGCGCTTCCTGGTTGGCCGGCGCGCCTGGGCGACTACACCCTGGACCGGCTGCGCGGGATGGGCGTCGAGGTTCGCGCCGAGTGCCCTGTGAGCCGGTTGACACGGCAATCAGTGATCGTGGGCGATGGCACGGTCATTCCCACAACGACCGTCGTCTGGACCGCGGGCGTGCACGGCGATCCGCGCGTCGAGCGCTACGGTGTCCCAACGGGGCGCGGCGGTCGGGTGAGCGTCCTGCCGACGTTGCAAGTCGTTGATCACCCGGAGGTCTACGTCGTCGGCGACCTTGCCTTCATCGAGGCCACTCCGGTTCCCATGATCGCTCCCGTCGCGATCCAGCAGGGGACGGCTGCGGCACAGAACATTGGTCGGCACCTCGCCGGGGTCGCGCCGCTTCCCTTTCGCTACCGCGACCGCGGGATGATGGCGACCATTGGACGGAATGCTGCGGTCGCGCAAGTCTGGGGGCAATCGATTAGTGGGTTTCCCGCGTGGGTCCTGTGGCTCAGCGTGCACTTGTTCAACCTCATCGGCTTTCGCAACCGCCTCGTCGTGTTGATCAACTGGGGGTGGGACTACTTCTCGTTCGAACGAGCCGTGCGACTAATTCTCCCAACTGGACCTGAGCCGCCCACGCCCTGAGCCCCGAAGAGTTCCCAGACTGTAGACGTCCACGTTTTCATACGAGGATTCTCGCGCAATCCCGATCCGCCTGAAGAAGTACGGCGCAGAATGGACGAGGAGCCCCTGGACATCTCCCTGTGCCTCGCGCAAGGATCCACGGAACTCCCAGCGCGTGACCTTCGTACCATAGGGGAACGTCCAAAGACTTCGACTGTGGAGGTCTCGTATGCGAGTATTCCGAGCGTGGACGGCAGTTGGAATGGTCGTGCTTCTGTTCGCGCTGGCAATCCCCGCAATGGCACAGAACAATGACGGCCAGAACAATGACGGGCAGCACAACCAGAACCCCCCTACCTTTCAGTTCAGAAGCCGGACCGTGCAACTTGAAGGCGTGGTCATCGCCATAGCCCCGAATGGTCGAGGGTTTGTCCTCCGGCAACCTCGGTTGTTGGACGGGCGTCCCTGGGACATCCGCGCCTGGATGGTCCGGATCAGCGACCAAACTGTCATTCAGACCGTCAGCAACGATAATTTCGATGAGGACGAGGCTGATACCCAAGTCGCAATCGGCGACATCGTGCATGTGATCGGCCGAATTGTCGGTGGCAGGCAGATCCTCGCGAGAGAGGTTACCATCACGGGCCAAGTGAACAGAAGGTTCGGCTTCGGCTTTCCTCCATTCTCTCCCCCTCTGCCCCCGCGCCCCTCGATCTCGGCCCCCCAAGTGTTCGCCCCGGTCAATGGGGACACAATCAGCGGCTCAGAATTTCAGATTGTAGGCCGCACAACGCCTGGGGCGCGCATCCATATCGACGTGCTTGCTGAAACGACATTCCGACCGTTTGCCACCAGCGTTGACACGCAGGCGGACGTGCGCGGAGTGTTCGTTGCCAAGGTTCCCGCGCCGGTGCGGTTCCCCGGGACGAGCTATCGAATCGTCGTGACTGCGACCGTGGATGGGATGACCTCGGTTCCGACAACGGTCGTCGTGCGGCGCGTCTAGGCTCAGAGGTTTCTCACTCCGAGGGACGGCGCCGTCCTGCCCTCCACCTCCGGATGGCAGGACGGTGCCTGTTCTTCTTGGGGCTCCGATTACCGCCACGCGTAGGCGGAACTGGAAAGAATAACTGGGCGTGGTGCACCCCCTAGTCGCCGCCCCCCTTCCGTTCTGATTACCCATCAGTCGATGAACTTGGTTCCTAGGTTCTTGACAGGTGCTCACGACGTGTGAGACAGTTCAATTGGTAAGATGTCCAACCAATGGACCATTCCTGACTTGGAGGGTCAACAAATCGACGCCCCCCTTGATGCTCTCAAGAGTGAGTTTGAGCCTGTCCGCAAGACCAAAGTCTACGAAGACGTCGTCGACCAGATTCAGCAGCGTATTCTCGATGGGCGCCTGAAACTTGGCGACAAACTCCCCGCCGAGCGCGATCTTGCGGAGGCGTTTGGGGTGAGCCGGACCTCGGTCCGCGACGCCATCCGCGTGCTCGAGCTCATGGGTCTCGTCGAGCCGCGGCAGGGTGAGGGAACGGTGGTCTGCGACAGCACCTCTGACTCGTTGGTGACCCCGTTGGCTACGCTCCTCGTCCGCCACGGGACGCTGCTGGCGGACCTGCTGGACGTGCGCAAAATGATCGAGCCCCCGCTCGCCGCTCGGGCGGCCGCGCACATCTCCCCTGAAGAGATCGCTCACCTCGAACAGATCCTCCGCCACCAGGAGCACCAGATCCGCGGGGGCGAACTGCCGATTGACGCGGACTCCGAATTCCACTACACGATTGCAACGGCCGCGAAGAACCGCGTGGCGTTGAAAGTGGTCGATGTGCTCATGGACTTGCTGCGCGAGAGCCGTCAGCGGTCGCTGCAAGTGGAGGGGCGATTGCAGAAATCCGTGGCAGGGCATCGTCGGATCCTAGCCGCGATGCGGCATCGGGATCCAGCGGCTGCAGAGGCGGCGATGCGGCAGCACATAGTCGAGATCGAGGCAGTGCTCTTGAAGTCATAGTCTGGAGGGATCCCATGGGCCGGCTGTTCGCGCTCGAGATTGTCTACCGAGGGATTTTCCAAAAGACCCTCGCCAAGAACATCAGTCGCGGGATCGCCTTGGCTGCCAAGCATGATGGGAAGACCGGGATCTGCTTCGGACGGTACGGCGACAGCCCCGAGCGCAACGGCGTCCCGGCGAAGAACTTTGCCATTGTTGCGACCGACGCCGAGACGCTGGAGGAGGGAATGGCCAAGTACGAGCCCAAGGAGGTCGATATCACTATTGCCGTCGACGACACCTTGTGCAAGGGCGTGGAGTCGTGGGCATGGTACGGGTTGCAGCCGATCAACCGCCTCCTCAAACCCAACGGGACGCTGATCGTCACCTCGATGCATGGGCCAGAGACGCTGATTCCGATGGCCCACCGGAAGGCGTCTCCCTATCAGCTCGCGATCGTCAGGGGGATTCCAAGCTTCGCCGGTTTGTGGGTGTACAAAGACGACCACACCGACGTGCGGATCCTAGGAGCAATCGCCAAGGTCCTGCCTGAGCTCGTTAGTCTCGAGGCGATCGAGAAGGCCATCCTCGAAGAGTGGAAGGACGACCTCAAGGTCGCCTCCGCGCGAAAATCATACGATCGGACGGCCACGCGCACCGTTGCGCCCACCGAGGGCAACGCCGAGCAGCCGTACGAGTTTGAGCTCCCCAAGTGGTGGGAGATGCGCGAAGGCATCGCGATCCCTAGTATCGCGATGGGGAAGCCGATTACCGACCCCGCGACGCAGCAGGTGGGCGGCTACCGACCGGTCCGCAACCCGACGTTCAAGAAGTTTTCCACCCGAACGATGCGACCAGTCGTGGACTTTGACACCTGCGTGAAGTGTACGCTCTGTTGGCTACAATGCCCTGACTCCTGCTTTGACGTGACCCCCGACGGCCTCTACGACGCGAACATGGAGGCGTGTTGCGGCTGTGGGGTCTGCGAAGCGGTCTGTCCCGTCGAGCACTGCGTTACCATGGTCAACGAGACGGCGTTTACGGACAACAGCAGCCAGTGGGAGATGTGGAAAAAGGATAAGACGACCTACAAGGCCTGGGTGCAGGAGAAGATCCAGCAGACGCCCGATCGATCCCATGGATTCCGCTTCCGCGGACAGTACCAGGAGCAAGTGCCGGAGATGCTGGAAATCGCCGGAGGCGAGGATCCCGCCCCGACCCCGACAGGGCCAGAGGAGGGTTAGTGGTCATGGCGCAGGGAACGCAACAGGTTCCAGTCCACGGGAAGGAAACGGAGGAGCTGATTAGCGGAAGCGAGGCGATCGCAGTCGCCTGCAAGCTGGCGGATGTCGACGTCATCACGGCCTACCCGATCCGACCCTACGATACCGTGATGCAGTACGTCGCCAAATTGGTCGCCAACGGTGAGTTGGACTGTGAATACATCGTGGCCGAGAGCGAGCACTCCCAGTTTGAGATCGTTAAGCACGCGTCAGCCGCTGGGGCACGTGTCTTCTGCGGGAGCAGCGGGGTCGGGTGGATGTATGCGTTCGAGGCCCTCACAGTCACTCCAGCGCTACGGATCCCCATGGTCGCCATGGTGGGGAACCGAGCGTTAGATGACCCCGGGGCATTTGGGGTTGAACACAATGACGCTCTGGCCGTGCGGGACCTGGGGTGGCAGCTGGTGTGGGTCGACACCGCGCAAGAAGCCCTGGACACCGCGCTTATTGCGTACCGGGTGGCGGAAGATCGTCGAGTTTTTCTTCCTTGCGCGATTGGCTGCGATGGGGCTTTCCTGACTCATTCCCAGACCATGGTGAAGATCCCGCTCCAGGAGCAGGTGAATGCATTCCTACCGCCCTACGCTCGGGGGGATCTCCTGCTCCATCCCGACAATCCCATCACGATCGCCCCCCAGGTGAACGAAGACTGGCTCATGGAGCTCCGTAAGCAAGTTGACGAGGCCATGAAGCGGGCCGCAACGGTGATCCAGGAAGCTTACGCGGACTTTGAGCGGGTATTTGGTCGGTCGTATGGGAACCCGTTCTTTGAGGAGTACCAGACTGGGGACGCGGACGTGGTGCTGGTTGGCATGGGTACCCTCTCGACCCCTGTCAAGGTGGCCATCCGGCAGATGCGCAAGGATGGGAAGAAGGTAGGTTTCGTGCGGGTTCGGTGGTTCCGGCCGTTTGCGGCGGCGGAACTCGCTGCGGTCCTGGGCCGGTTTCCAGCCATCGGGGTCATTGATCGAGACTTTTCCTTCGGATCCCCGTACACCAGTGGCGTGCTGGCGACCGAAGTCCGAGCCGCCCTCTACGCTGCGCCGTCGCGGCCGCCTGTTTTAGGGTTCATCTGCGGCTTGGGCGGACGTGAGGTGACGGTCCCGGACGTGAAGCGGATGACGGACATGTTGTTAAAGCAAGCGGCGGGGGAAGCCCAGCCGCTGACGACCTGGGTAGGTGTTCGCGAATAGGAGGCGAGGACGATGGCTGACGCTATAGAGACCCTGCCAACGCAGCAACTGGATCCCTTCAAAGGGGTCAAGAAGGTCCCACTCGAGGAGTTCTTCACCTCCGGGCACCGGACGTGTCAAGGATGCGAGTCCGCGCTGGTGATGAAGCTGATGGTGAAAGCCTCGGGGCCGAGGACGATCGTACTGGGGAGTACCGGGTGCATGTACGTCGCGAACACGACCTACTACAGCACCTCCTGGGTCGTGCCGTGGATGCACACCCAGTTGGGCAGTAGCGGGTCAGCGGGCCTGGGGACGGCCGCGGCACTGAAAGCGTTGATGAGGAAGGGGAAGCTCAAGCAGGAGCCGATCAACGTGATTGCCTTTTGTGGGGATGGGGGCGGGGCGGACATGGGATTGTCCGCAATCTCTGCAGCGCTGACGCACCCCGAATACAATTTCCTCATCCTCCTCTACGACAATGAGTCCTACGCCAACACGGACATTCAGCTCTCGGGCTTGACCCCCTACGGGGCGCACACCACCTTCAGCCCGCCGGGGAAGACCAAACACATCATGCATCATCGCTGGAAAAAGAACATGGCCGGGATGCTTGCTGCGGGCCACCCGGAGTGCAAGTACGTGGCGACCGTCTGTGCGTCATACGCGGTCGACATGATGAACCGAGTGCGCAAAGGACTATCGATGGGCGGACCGACCTTCATCCACTCGCTCGATCCCTGTCCCAAGGGATGGGACTATGACCCGATGCTCTCCCACGAACTCGGCGAGTTAGCCGTCAACAGCGGCATCTGGCCACTCTACGAGGTCGAGAACCATCAGCTAAAACTTTACGGACGGACCAAAGGGATCGCGGAGAAACGCGCCAAGCGGGCGCCGGTGCGGGACTACCTGCTTAAACAAGGACGGTTTGCGCACTTCACCGACGATGACATCGCCTACTTCCAGCACAAGATCGATCAGATGTGGGAGAAGTGGTTGGTCCCCGGCGTCATTCCGTTCTGGCAGGAGGTGGAGCAAGACAAGGTTCCTGCCTAGTAGATCATCGGTTTCACGCGGAGCTAACGGCGCCCCTTCCCAGACGGGAAGGGGCGCTCGTCCATTGGGGCGATCAGGAGACCGTCCTACGTTGCGCCCTTGAGCGCTGGACGTGGGGGGTGGCGCCACCGGTTTAGTGTGCTGGTGACCAGCGGTAAGAGGAAGAGCGCCGCCGCCAGGAGGAGCAAGCCCAGCGAGATCGGTCGCGTGACAAAGATGCTAAAACTCCCGTGAGAGAGGATCAGGCTACGGCGAAGGTGGGCCTCGGTGTCGCCCCCGAGGACGATGGCCACGACGAGTGGCGCAAGGGGATAATCAAGCTTCTTGAATAGGAACCCGATCAGGCCGAAGAGGAGAACCATCCACATCGTAAAGAGGGTGTTGTTCTCCGTGTAGCCGCCGATGTAGCACAGCAGCGTGATGGCGGGGACTTGTACCGTGAACGGGACCCGCAGGATTTGGGTCCAAAGGGGGATCGCGAAGAGGTTCAGGATCACGGAGAGAATCGCCGCGACATACATGCTCGCGATGAAGCCCCAGACGACCTCCGGATGGTCGGTCATCAGGAGGGGGCCGGGCTGGAGTCCCCAGATCAGGAGGGCGCCCAGGATGACCGCCGCGGTCGGTGAGCCGGGAACGCCGAGCGTGACCATGGGGAGCAGCGCGCCGACTTCCGCGGCGGACGCGGCAGACTCGGGGGCGACGACGCCCTCAAGGATCCCCGTCCCGAATTTCTCGGGATGTTTGGAGAACTGTTTAGCGAGTCCATACCCCACGAACGAGGCAGGTGTCGCGCCGGTCCCCGGAAGGACCCCAATCCAGAATCCACTCAGCGTTGACCGAAGGAACGTCTTCCAGTACCGGCGCATCTCTTTCAGGGCGTCGAAGACGGTCCCCCAGCTGACTCGGGCCTTCACGGCCCCCTTGGTCATGATGTTCTCCTCTGCAGCGCGGAGGAGTTCGCCGATCCCGAAGGCGCCGACCACGACGACGAGGAACTGGATACCCGCCAAGAGTTCCGTGAGCCCGAAGGTAATCCGCAGCGACCCCGTGATGCGGTCCGTGCCGATCGTCGTGAGAGCAAGCCCCAACAGGACCGACATGACGGTTTTGACCATGCTTCCCCCACTCAGGCCCACCAAGGCGGCGTAGGCGAGGATGAGGACAGAGAAGTACTCTGGAGGTCCCCACGTGAGGGCATACTCAGCCAATGGTCGGGCGAAGAAGGTGAACATGATGATGCAGACGCTGCCGGCGATGAAGGCTGAGAGAGCGGAGCCAGCCAGCGCACGCGAGCCCTCGCCCTTCATCGCCATGGGGTAGCCGTCGAAGGCGCTCGCCACGGCCATGGGGGTACCGGGGATGTTGAAGAGGATCGACGTCACCGATCCTCCGTAAATCGCTCCCATGTAGAGGCCCGACAGGAAGATCAGCCCCGTGTGAGGCGGCAGCCGGAAGACGATGGGTAGGAGGAGGGCTGCCCCCTGCGTCGGCCCCAGGGCTGGGATGACCCCGATAATGGTCCCCACGATGACGCCCCCCGCACCGGCGAGGAGATTGATAGGTTCAATGGCGATGCCCAGTCCGAACGCCAGATCATGCAACGCGGAGAGCATCTGTTCGTGAGCCCCTTTCAGCCCAACTCAATCCAGGAGCGGGAGGGGGAGACTATAGATCCCGCGAGGCAACAGAATGCTCAAGGTCCGTTCGAACAGGAAGAAGCTGCCGTAAGGGATTAGCACGCTCAGGAGGATCACCGCCGGCCACTTGTGCTTCCCGACAAAGCGCGTGTAGACGAAAATGTAGGCGATCGCCGCCGCGTAGAAGCCGATCAGGTACGTGAGGATGAGCATCAAGGTCCCGGTCACGCTGACCTTTACGATCGACGTGAACGCGGTCCGATCTTGGAAGAAGGCCGCTACTGAGTCCTTTGCCGCAAACGCCTGCTGGCCCAACACAATGACCCCGCAGACGCTGACCAGGAGTCCGAGCCAAAACGGGAAGAAGCCTGCCTGCGGTTGGCCCCCGTGCCACCCTGCGCCCACCTGTCTAGCCTGCACGATCACGGCAAGCGAGAAGGCGATGAACCCCAGCGCCGTCAGGATCTCCGCCTTGCGCATCGGGTCCCCCCCTGTTACTTCAGCAGGTCGCCCTTGGTCATCAGGTCCTTGTGCAGGGCGTCGGCCTCTGTGAGCCACTTCACGTAATCCGGGCCGGTCATGAATTGCCCTTTCAACGCATTGTCATTGATGTACTTATGCCAATCGGCCGTCTTGGTAATCCGTTGCATAAGGTCGATGTAGTACTCCTGCACTTCTTTGGGAATGCCCGGAGGGGCGAAGAGTCCCCGAAGCATCAGGTAGGACACATCTTTTCCAGTTGCCTCTCTGATGGTCGGGATGTCCCTCCAATCAGGGAGGTCGATCCGAGCGCGGTAGAGGACGGCGAGGGGCCGGACGCGGTTCGCCTTCCAGTGGCCGACGCACTCAGAGGGGTTATTCACGGTCGAGTCGACATGCTTGCCCACCAAGTTCACGCAGACCTCGCCTCCGCCCCCGAGCGGAAGATAGGTGAACTTGACGCCAAAGACCTGCTCGAGCTGAATCGTTAGAATCTGGTCCTCTTGTGCGGACCCCGTTCCGGCCATGTTGAACTGTCCCGGCTTGGCCTTCACCGCGTTCAGGTATTCCTGAGCCGTCTTGTACGTCGTTTCGGCGTTCACCCATAGGATGAAATAGTCGAGCGCCATCATCGAGATCGGGGTCAGGTCCCGCCAGTTGAACGGGATGCCCGTGTGGAGCGGCGTGGTGAAGAGGCTCGATAGGGTAATGATGAGCTCATGCGGGTCGCCCCTTTTGGATTTCATATACAGGAACGCCTCGGCCCCCGCGCCCCCCGACTTGTTGACGACAAGGAAGTTCACTGGAGCCAGCTGGTTCTTCTGGATCACGGCGGAGATGAACCGAGCCATGAGATCCGCCCCGCCCCCGGTCCCGGCAGGAACAACGAACTCGACGGGCTTAGTCGGTTGCCAGGTAGGCGCGGTGCCACCGTAGCCGACAATCCCCGACATCAAAACGGCGACCGCCGTCGCGATCGCCACCGTCCCTAGACGTTTCATGCGAAACCCTCCCAAGTCCAGTCTCCCCCACCAGGCAAAGCAAACAGGTGTCCGCGGTCCGTGCTCGAGAGCGCTTCGGTTACTCCCCCACCGGCTCACCGTTGAGGAGGAGTCGACGCTTGTCACTTGTACGTGCTGAGTACGCCCCTAAGGTGCGGATTCCTGCAGGTGCGCACTCTCGAGAAGCGGCTGGATGAGCAGCCGCAGAGCGAATGCCATTTCCGCACGGGATCACAAGAGGAACAATGCGACGAAGTAAACAGCGAGCAGCATGACGCCAAGGGGGACCCCGATGCGTGCCCAGGTCCGACTCCGGATCTGCAGTCTCCCCGCGGCGATGATGTTCGGGATATTCCCCGGGATGAGGATGCCGCCACTGATCAACAACCCCATCAACACGCTGCGGACCTGGATGGCCGTCATCCTCGGACTCACTTCCGCCGCGGTGAGGGTCGCATTATCGAGGATCGCGGAGACCATGTTGATCCAATAGAGGATTCGCGCATCGAGGGAGATGATGAACCGGTCGATGATAGGCTTGAACCCTTCACCGAGCAAGGTGAGCGCCATCACGAACAGGTAAACGCGCAACGCGCGCGTGACCACCCCCCGGTAGGTCTCCGCTTGTGGTGCGCCGGTGAGCGTGTCCGTCGCGCGGCGCAACGGCCGAACCCCGACCCACGCCCCGAGCCCGACGATCCCCGGGATGATCCACGGACCGAGGAGGCGCATGAGGTACCAGAAGTCCTGCCTCAGTTTTGCGGTGGCGATTGTCGCTAGGGGTTCCCCGATGGGGGTGAGCGTTGCGCCCAAGCCGATCGCCATACAGGCGACGACGACGACCCGCGTCTCGTCCTCCCGCGCCACTTGCAACACGCTGATCAGTTCGACGAGTACAAGTGACGCGATGATCGCGGTGATCACACTGCTGAGTAATCCCAACACGGTAACCAGCAAGCCGACGAGCACCGGGAGGGGTAAGATCAGGCGGAGTTTGACCAATACCCATCCCACCCGATCCCGCACCCATTTGAACAGTAACCCTGAGACCAACACGGCGATGGTGATCGGGATCGGGTCTTGCAAGGCCGCGCGCACCAAGGAGGCAGTGACCACGCCCGCAGCGGCAGCGGCGAGCGCTCCCATCACGAAGAGAAACGCCTCTAGATTCTGCTCGACCTGGCGGACGAGGAGCGGCAAGGCGAGAACGAGGAGGAGAATGATGAGGTCGATCGTGACGACTGCGTCCACGTACCTGAGATATTCTGCGCGGTTGCGGCGTTCCTTTGTGGAGGACATTGTCCTTCTTGCATAACCCCCGTACCCTCCCCCACACGGTGTTAGTGTTGCATCCTCCCAGTTGGGCCGATACAATGGCGGCGCGATGACCCTCAGCGCGCTCCTCGTCGTGCTCCAGTTGATCTACTTGGAAGGGATCCTCTCCCTGGACAACGCTGCGGTGTTGGCGGCGATGGTCGCCCCCCTTCCACGGACTGAACCCATCCCCTGGCCTCGCTTCCTGCGATTCTTCAAAGCGCCGGCCCAGCGAATGTTTGGGGGCCAGCGGCCAGCCGCTCTAAAAGTCGGGCTCCTGGGCGCCTACCTGGGCCGAGGCCTCATGCTGGTCGTAGCGGCGTCAATCATCAACAACAAGTGGTTGATGCTGCTGGGGGGACTCTTCCTCATCAAGCTCGCAGCAGATTATCTGGGAGACCGCCCCTCGAGCGTGACCCCACTGACGGCGGTTGGGGAAGCGCCTCCGCGCCGACTCCCCCAACGGTCCTTCTGGAGCGTGGTGCTGGCGGTCGAACTCGCCGACCTCGTATTCAGTCTCGACAATGTCGTCGCGGCAGTGGGGCTCTCGCGCGATATCCGCGTTGTTCTCGTGGGGGTCGCCCTGGGGATCCTGCTCATGCGGCTTGCCGCCAGTCTCTTTGGACACTTCCTGGAACGGTATCCAATCTTGGAAGGCGCGACCTACCTCATCGTGCTTGAGATCGGGATCGAGGTGTGCGTGGAAGAACTGCTCCGTGTGCATGTCGCCGACTCGATGAAGTTTGTTGTGACGCTTGCGACATTGCTCCTGGCCCTCTGGTATGAGCGTAGTCCGCTCCTCCAGCATGCAGCTCGTCCGCTGTGGCCACTCAAACGGGTGATGGGTGTGGTCAGTTTGCTCTTCCTCTATCCACTCAAGCTGCTCGCCTGGCTCAGCGCCGCGCTTCTTGCCGGACTCCGGGTCATCATGCTCTTGGTGGTAGTCCGGCCGCGCCGGGCGCCCCCCAAGCGGTGACACCCGGCCACGCATGCTAGCCGGGCCTACCGACTGCAGTTGGTTGTTTTCCCGCGACGTGCGTGCTACAATCCTCACAATGCAATGAGGGGGACCGTAGGCGCTCGCGACGGTTGAGCGAACCGGGTTCGGTGTGAGCCGGAGCCGTGCGGATGCCGACCCACCCCTAAGCTGACTGGGATCGAGCTTCGTGACTGGCGAGGCTCTTAACTGGTCCGGAGGCTCTCGATACGAGCAGCGAAGTGCTGGCTGAGGTCTTCGCGCAGTCCGCCATCGGAGGTGCGAGCCTCGGTTAGAATGAGGGTGGTACCACGGGTACGTCCCGTCCCTAAAGACGGGGCGTGTTTTTTTGTCCAACAGGAGGAGGCACGATGGTACAGGAACGTCGGGGGACCCGAGAGCTGCCGGCGAAAGCCGATGACCTCAGCGAGTGGTACAGCGCCGTGTGCTTGCGGGCGGAACTGGCCGACTACTCGCTCGTCCGCGGGTGCATGGTCATTCGGTCCTATGGCTACGCTCTGTGGGAAGGGATCCAGCGGTGGCTCGATCAGCGCTTCAAAGAGACCGGGCACGTGAATGCTTACTTCCCGCTTTTTGTGCCGGAGAGCGCGCTGCAGAAAGAAGCCGAGCACGTAGAAGGGTTCGCCCCACAAGTCGCGTGGGTGACGCAGGGGGGAGACGAGAAGCTGAGCGAACGCCTCGCGGTCCGGCCGACGTCAGAGGCGATCATCATGCCGATGTACGCGAAGTGGATTCAGTCCTACCGCGATCTCCCCGTCCTGCTCTTGCAGTGGTGCAACGTGGTGCGCTGGGAGAAATCGACACGGCTGTTTCTTCGCACGCTCGAGTTTCTCTGGCACGAGGGGCACACGGCGCACCAGACCTTGGAAGAAGCCGATCAGGAGTGCCGGGTAATCCTCGAAATCTACCGTCGATTGCTCGAGGACATCCTGGCGATTCCGGTGCTCATCGGCAAGAAGCCACCGAGCGAGAAGTTCGCGGGCGGGGATTGGACCTACACGCTGGAAGCCCTCATGCCGGACGGCCAGGCGATCCAAGCGGGGACCTCACACTTCCTCGGCCAGAACTTCGCCAAAGCCTTCGGGGTCAAGTTCCTCGACCGCGATAATCAAGAGAAGTACGTTTGGACAACCTCGTGGGCGGTGACCACTCGGTTGATCGGTCCGCTGGTCATGGCGCACGGTGATGACCGCGGGTTGGTGCTCCCGCCGCAGATCGCACCGGTAGAAGTGGTCATCATCCCAATCCTTGGGAAGGATGATGCCAAAGTCCTCGAGGCGGCGAAGGCGCTCGCCGCAGTGCTTCGGGAGCGCTTCCGCGTCAAGCTCGACGACCGAGACACCTACTCGGCAGGATGGAAGTTCAATGAATGGGAGCTTCGGGGAGTCCCAATCCGCGTGGAGATCGGACCCCGGGACGTCGCAGCATCCCAGGTCGTGTTAGTGCGGCGGACAGGAGGACCCAAAGTGCCGGTCTCGATAGCCAACGCCCCAGAGGTCATCGAACAGGCGCTGACCGAGATCCAACAGGGACTCTTCGCGCGCGCGAAGGCTTACCTCGACAGCCACACGTCCGAGGCTGGGACCTTCGAGGGGCTCGTCCAGAGCCTGGAGACCCGGCAAGGTTTCGTGCGGGTCGGGTGGTGCGAGGGCCAAGCGTGTGAGGATGCCATTCGGAAACGTACGGGAGCCTCGCCACGGGTCATTCCGCTGGACACGCCGGCGACGGGTGTCTGTGTCGTCTGCGGTACGACCGCGAAAGCGTGGGTGTACTACGCCCGAGCCTACTGACGGCATGAGCGTCCCTCGGGTGGCCTTCATCTGCGCGGCCCGAACGCCAGGGTTTCTATGAGCTTGCTGCTCGCAGGCGACATCGGCGGCACGAAGACTGCCCTCGCGATCTTCTCCTCGGAGGCAGGGCCACGGGCCCCGTTGGTGGAGGCGGTCTTTCACAGTGCGGACTATCCAAGCTTAGAGGCGGTTGTTCGAAAGTTTCTGGCTCAGGCGCAGCTGAGTGTCGATCGGGCCAGCTTCGGGGTCGCGGGTCCCGTCGTCGCTGGCCGGGCGGTGCTCACGAATCTCCCCTGGGTGCTCGACGAGGCGCATCTCCAACGAGCGCTAGGCTTGCCGGCTGTCCGACTGCTCAACGATCTGGAAGCGATGGCGACCGCGGCGCCCCTGCTCGAGGCGACCGACCTCCGCACGCTCCAAGTAGGCGAAGTCGTTCCCAAGGGCGCGATCGCGGTGATCGCGCCGGGCACAGCGCTTGGCGAAGCGTTCCTGACTTGGGACGGATCGCAGTACCGGGCACACCCTTCAGAAGGGGGCCACACAGACTTCGCCCCGACGAGCGCGCTTGAATTTGGTCTCCTGGAGTATCTCAAGCTCCGGTATGATCATGTAAGCTATGAACGCGTCTGCTCCGGTCTGGGCCTCCCCCACATTTACGCGTATCTCAAGGATCACCACCAAGGTGTCGAACCCGTATGGTTGACGAAGCAACTCCAGAACGCCGATGACCCCACGCCGGTGATTATTGGTGCGGCCCTAGGCGAAGTCCGCTGCGACATCTGCGTCGAGACACTGAATCTATTCATGTCCATCCTGGGAGCCGAGGCGGGGAACCTGGTCCTCAAAGTGCTCGCTACGGGCGGTATCTATGTGGGTGGAGGAATCCCCCCACGGATTCTCGGAGCGCTCGAGCGCGGTCCCTTCCTGGAAACGTTTCAGCGAAAGGGTCGGCATGCCGATCTTCTCCGACGGGTGCCGGTCCATGTCATGCTTAACCCGAAGGTCGGGCTGCTTGGTGCCGCCCGCCACGGACTGACCACGTAAGCGAGCGCCCGGAGCGCTCGCGGCGTGGCGGACGATACCGCAAGAGTCAGCACAGGACGTGGGTCGGGTGTGTTTGGATCGGTCGGGACCGCCGATGGACCGGGACCGGTGATGAGATCGAAGAAAGCTTCACGGTGGGTAGGCGTGCAGAAGAGTTCCCAGGCATTCGGTCACCCAGGGATTGAGCCGCGCTGGACGGGGAGTGCGAAGGACGGCGTCGGCACGGCGTACGCTACCGCGAGCCGGGTGTGGTTCACGCTCTCGCTTGGAATCCTCAACGAAGTCTACTACCCGACCATCGACCGGCCGCAGGTGCGGGACCTGCAGTACCTCATCACTGCCGGCACCGCGTTCTTTCATGACGAGCGCCGACACCTTGAGACGTCTATCGAGAAGTTGTCCGATCACGCGCTGGGATTTCGAGTCACCAACAGTGACCCGCAGCAGCGCTACCGCATCATCAAGGAGATCCTCGCAGATCCGCATCAGGCTTGCATCCTCATCCGCACCCGCCTCGAGGCCGTCCCGACTATCCTCTCCCAGCTCCGCCTGTTCGCCTTATGTGCTCCGCATCTCGAGCGCGGCGGGTGGGGGAATTCTGGCTCGGTCACGACGGTGGGAGGACGGATGCTCCTGACCGCCCACAAGCGCGACACCTGGTTGGCGTTAGGAGCGTCGGTGCCCTTTGTGCGATGTTCGTGCGGTTACGTCGGGCGCAGCGATGGGTGGACCGATCTCGCCGACAACTATGAGATGGACTGGACGTTTGAGTCGGCCCCCGACGGGAACATTGCCCTGATGGGGGAGCTCGATCTCAGTCGTGGAACGGAGTTCACCCTTGGCCTCGCCTTTGGGGATACGCTGCAGAGCGCTGTGACGACCTTGTTCCAGTCCCTCGGGTTGCCCTTTCCGGACCATCGCACACGGTTCGTCGAACAGTGGGACCGTGGCTGCAAACACTTCCTTCCTCTCGACACTGTCGCAAGCGACGGCGCGAAATTGTACCACATCAGCCAAAGTGTGCTCCTGGCGCACGAGGACAAAACGTACCCAGGGGCGCTGATCTCGTCCCTCAGTATTCCGTGGGGCGAGGTCAAGGGCGACGAAGAACTAGGCGGCTACCACTTGGTATGGACTCGTGACATGGTGCAAAGTGCGACGGGGCTTCTTGCCGCGGGCAACATGGACACTCCATTGCGGGCCCTCATCTACCTCACGACGACCCAGCGCCCCGACGGAGGATTCTACCAGAACTTCTGGCTCGACGGGGAACCGTATTGGCAGGGGATTCAATTGGACGAAGTCGCGTTTCCGATTCTGCTCGCTTGGCGATTATTTCGCCTGCGGGCGCTGCGAGAGTTTGATCCGTATCCGATGGTGTTACGGGCGGCGACCTATCTCATCCACAATGGCCCTGCCACAGCCCAGGAGCGGTGGGAGGAGGCGAGTGGGTACTCACCGTCCACGCTCGCGGCGAACATTGCCGCATTGACCTGCGCGGCGTGCTTCGCCCGGGATCGGGGTGATGACCGTACCGCGCAGTTCATCCAGGAGTACGCGGACTTCCTCGAGTCTCACCTCGAGGCATGGACGGTGACCACGCAAGGGACGTTGTTGCCCCAGGTCCCGAAACACTTCATCCGAATTCGCCCGGTCGCGCTCACTGATCTCCAACCAGACGAGGATCCCAATCGCGGGATCCTGAGAATCACCAACCGCCCACCAGGAGAGCCAACGGAATTTCCCGCGAAGGAAATTGTGGACGCGGGATTCCTTGAATTGGTCCGCTACGGGGTCCGCAAGCCTGGCGATCCGCTCGTCGAGGACTCCCTTCGTGTGGTCGATACCGTGCTGAAAGCCCAGACGCCGTTTGGCCCCTGCTGGTACCGGTACAACCACGATGGCTACGGGCAGCGCCCGGACGGGCGTCCGTTTCAAGGATGGGGGAAAGGCCGACCGTGGCCTTTGCTGACTGGTGAGCGGGGACACTATGAGCTTGCCGCTGGCCGTCCGGTGGCACCGTTCATTCGGGCGCTCGAAGGGTTCGCCCACGGGATCGGGTTGCTCCCCGAACAGATTTGGGATGAACCAGATCGGCCTGATCTGCATTTGTTCTTGGGTCGGCCGACCGGCGCGGCGATGCCGCTGCTGTGGGCCCATGCCGAGTATGTCAAGCTCCTGCGGTCGACGCTGGACGAGGCGATCTTTGATGGGATCCCCGAGGTGGCGGGACGCTACCAGAAGCGCGGTGCAGCAAGGGTATTGGAAGTCTGGAAGCACAACCGACAACCCCGGGCCGCCAAGCGAGGGTGCACGTTGCGCATCCAGGCGCCCGCTGCGTTTCGGCTGCACTGGTCTGCCAATGAGTGGACGACCGTCACAGACACGCCGTCGTCCGGGACCTCGCTGGGGATCGAGTTCGCGGATATCTCTATTGCGCTGTCCCAGCGGGCACCTGTTCGGTTCACATTCTTCTGGACCGCGGCCAACCGATGGGAAGGACGTGACTATTCGGTCGTGGTCGAGTCAACTACCCCTGACTGACGTCAGGGGCTTGCAGGAGACGTGCGGCACGAGATGCGGACCAAGGGACGATTGAGCCGCGGGGGCAGCATCTCGGTCTCCTGCGTCAGGGCCGGATTGACGCTCGGCGGTTGGACACTCCGCCCGGCCCGCTGCCGCCTGCGTGTAGCGGACGGCACGCCAGGCCATGTTCGCGGCTCCATTGAGGTGCGCGTTCAGCCCATATCCGCAGGCCAGGCAGGCGAAGGAGGCCCCCGAACGTCGGGTATGGCTGCCTCCGCAGCGGCTGCAGTAGCGGGACGAGAACGCGCCCCGGAGCGGCTTCACGAGGAAGCCCTCCGAGAGCCCCTTGTAGGAGACCATGGCCTGCCCACTCCGAAACGGCCAGGAGTGGAGTTGGCGATTCCAGGTGCGGGATGCGTGGACGTGCTGCCGGATCCCGCGCAGGTCCTCGAGGGCGAGGAAGGGCGCGGGAAAGTGCGCTGCCCATCGGATCAGGCGGGTGGTGGCGTCGTGCAAGACCGACTCGACGAAGTGCTGTTCACGGCCCTTGAGGGCGTTCACCTTGCGGCGCGCGCCGGCGGCCTGGAGCGCGCGACGCGTGGCCGTAAAGTGCTTCCGCTTCCAGTTGAAGCGGCCGGCGGGCACCCAGAACGTCCCCAGGCGCTGTCCCCCAGCGGTCATGGCCACGGCTACGATCAGGTGGCGGAAGACATTAAAGTCGATGCCGACGAAGGTCTGACGGTTCTGCGCAGACGGTTTGGCCACGGCGGTCGTCAGGGCGACGTGGAAGCAGAGCTGCTCGCCCTCAAAGACGAGCTCAGCATGGGTGGGCTTGGCTTTCCAGACCCGGTCCAGCGCGGTGGCTTTGCCCGTGATCCGGAGTCGGATCCGACCCGCGGGGGTGGTGGCGTCCATCCAGTGCTGCGCGCCCCGCGTGAACAGACGGCACGAGCGGGGGAGGTTGAACCGGAGCGCCGGACGCGTCCCGAAGTGAGGGAACCCACCCCGTCCGGGGTGCGCTGCGCGCAGGCGCTGGTACGCGTGCCACGCCTCGAAAGCTTTGTCCCGACAGGCGCAAGCGAGCTGGGCGTCGAGCCCAAAGTGCCGCAGGTCCCGATAGACCCACGGGTGCAAGTCAAACGCCGATGTGGGGCGATGCTCCTTCGCCATCTCAAGGGCGAAGTGCAAACCCTTGCGCCAGGGGCCCGCGGCGAGGCGGCGCAGGGCGGCGACCTTGCCAACATTGGGGTCCTTCACCTTGAAGCGGTACGTGCGGATCGACTGCACTCAACACCTCACTGCGCGGTGCGCAGTACGCTCGTTCCGCGTCGCCGTGACGCCGCTCCTGCGGTATGCTATCGAGCCTATCGTACAGGACAGAATGCCGAACACGTCAACACGCGCCTCCTCCCCGGACTCACGTCAGGGGGTTCCGGCGCGAGGGGGATTCGATGAGGAAGCGTGTGCCAGCGTCTACGCCACGACAACCTGGCCACTCTAGGCAGGCGAATCGCCAGCACCTCGGGTTGGGCGCGTACCAGGCGAGGGTTGCGGACCGATTGCGCGCGTGGCAGCACGCCGGCTTCGCGCGCCGGCTCTGGCAGAAGGATCCGACGCTGTGGGCGCCTTCCCCCCAGCCCGAGATCGCGGATCGTCTTGGCTGGCTGAATCTGCCCGAGATGAGGCGTGAGCAGGTCGATGACCTGACGGCATTCGCGACCGAGATCAAGATCGCAGGGTTCCGCCATGTGGTCGTGCTGGGGATGGGCGGTTCGAGCTTGGCCCCTGACGTCTTCCGCGCCACATTCGAGCCCGCCGCTGGCTATCCGGTCCTTGTTGTCCTGGATAGTACCCACCCCGCAGCCGTGCGGGCGGTCGAGGCCCAAGTTGACCTCGCTCGGACGCTGTTTATCGTCTCTAGCAAGTCCGGGACGACTGTAGAGCCGCTTTCGTTCTTTCGCTACTTCTGGGCGCGCGTCGCCGAGGGGAGTCGGACCCCAGGACACCACTTCGTCGCGATCACTGATCCGGGGACCCCTCTGGAGCACTTGGCGCATGATCGTGGATTTCGCCGAGTGTTCCAGGCGCCACCAGACGTCGGCGGGCGGTATTCCGCCCTGACCGTGTTCGGGCTGGTTCCAGCGGCGTTGATGGGGGTGGATCTCCAGCGACTGCTGGACCGCGCGCGGCGCATGGCGAAGGCGAGCGCGCCGTCCGTCCCCGAGGCGGACAACCCAACTCTTGTGCTGGGTGCGGCGTTGGGCGAGCTCACTCTCGTCGGTCGAGACAAGGTTACCTTCGAGACGACGCCAGGACTGGCCGCGTTCCCCGCCTGGGTCGAGCAGCTGATCGCGGAGAGCACGGGCAAAAAGGGGAAGGGCATTATTCCGATCGTAGGCGAGGCACCAGCCTCCCCGCACGTGTACGGGCCGGATCGGTTCTTTGTGCACCTCTACCTTGACCAGGACGACGCTGTGGCGCTCGACGCCCGAGGTGCCGCGCTCGAAGCAAGTGGCCATCCGGTCGCGAGGATCCAGTTGACGGAGACGGCCGACCTGGGCCAGGAGTTCTTCCGCTGGGAATGCGGCGTCGCCGCAGCCGGCGCCGTGTTGGGGATCAACCCGTTCGACCAGCCCGATGTCGAGCTGGCGAAAGACCTCGCTCGCCAGGCGATGGGAAGGGATCGGTCCTCCCTGACCGTTGCAGGACCGAATCTTCCGGTGGTCTCAGTGCAGCCGGGTACGCCGCAAGACGCGGTCGCCACCGCGCTCAGGAGCTGGATGAATCAGGCGCGACCGGGGGACTACGTGGCCCTGCAAGCCTACTTGGAGCCAAGCGCAGCGGCGACGGCGGCTCTCGAACGAGTGCGACTCCTCTTGCGAGACCGTCTTGCGTTGGCGACAACGGTAGGGTATGGACCGCGGTTCTTGCACTCCACTGGGCAGCTCCACAAAGGCGGGCCAAGCACAGGGCTCTTCCTCCAGCTGACGGATGACCCCACGACAGATCTGGCCGTGCCGGAGAGTGACTACACGTTCGGAGCGCTGCTCCGCGCCCAGGCGCTGGGGGATCTCCTCGCCTTGCAGCAGCGCGGGAGACGGGTCCTCCGGGTTGCGCTCGGCACTGACAGCGCGCTGGGACTCCGCCATGTGACTGACGCGCTGCAGTCTTGAGCCGATTCAGGGAGTGCAGCGTGAAAGGGAGGGATCAGGGGTTCGGATGAGGCGCGAGGTGCGAGTCCATCAGGATCTTGAGGAGCTTAGTCACGCTGCGGTCCAGTGCATCATCGAGCAGATCACGACTACCATCGTGGGCGGGACTCACTGCACGGTGGTTCTCTCGGGCGGTACGACCCCACGTCGCGTCTACGAACTTCTGGGGGCCCAGTATCGGGACCAGGTGCCTTGGAAGTCCGTCTGTTTGTTTTGGGGAGACGAACGGTACGTCCCGCAGATCGATCCTTCGAGCAATTATCGGGTCGTCCAGGAGACCTTGCTGTCCCGCGTGCCGATTCCATCGGAGAACGTGTACCCGATGCCGACCCGCTACCAGGATCCGGGTGAGGGGGCGCGGAGGTACGAAGAAACGCTCCGAACCCGATTTTCCTCAGCGTGGCCTCGATTCGATCTCATGCTGCTCGGGTTGGGCGTGGATGGGCACACGGCTTCTCTCTTCCCGAGGTCGCCACTACTTGCTGAGGCGTCACGCTGGGTCGCCGTCGCGCGTGCTCCGGTGGAACCGCCCGTGCGCATGACCCTCACCCTGCCGGTGCTCAACCACGCGCGCAATGTCTTCTTCCTGGTCAGCGGTGCTGAGAAGGCCAGTGCGCTGTGCCAGGCGGTTGCTGACCCCCCGGATCCAGCTGCGTGTCCCGCGAGCGCCGTTCGCCCACCGGATGGCACAGTCATCTGGTGGGTGGATCAGCAGGCCGCAACCCTTTTGCCTAAGTCAGCACGCACCCAGTAGAGCTGTCGCAGGATCTCCAGCTGATGGCGCCAAGGTCGGCGAGCGGCGTTCAGTGGCGGACTTGTCTTACGTGTCTGCGGGTCCGCAGCACCCTGGAGTCGGTGGGGACGATGCTAATCGAGCCGTCAGTTTCCAGGACGGCCAGTTGGACCTCCTTGAGCGAGCCAATTCCGTGCTCACGCATCGCCATCTCAACTTCTGTGGGATCAAGACCCTCCTTCTGAAGGTGCGCCAGGACGTATTGGCCGTCCTCAATTAACACGGTTGGGGTTCCTTCAACGAATGCTTGGATCCGCTTGCTACGGAGCCGCACAATCGCCACAACCCTATTGGCAGCCAGAATGACAAAGGCGGACAGGATCCCGCCGATCAACGACGTGTCCGGCCCGACCATCGCATTTTGCACGGCGTTCGCAATGAGCAGGATTACTACCAGATCAAACACCGTCATCTGACCCATCTCGCGCTTACCCATCAGCCGCAAGCCCAACAGGATCGCCAGATAGACGACAAGACTCCGCACCACGATGCTTAATGCCGGCGTCCCCAAGGTGAACATCCGATGCACCGACTCCTTAGGCGAAGATGTGTTTCTTCACACGGCCTCTCACGTGCGAACGAAAGCGCGGAAAGCTATCCCGCGGCGTACGGATCCTCTCAAGTCGACCGCGAAGAAACGAGAAGGGACTCAAGCTCGGCAATTGCCTGACGCCCACCGCCGTAGCCCGCGACAACTTCCGCCATGCGTCGAGCCGCCGTACGAATGGCATCGGAGTCAAGCGCAGCGACGATGGCGGCTCGCACCTCTTCGACGGACGCCTCTGGCGAGATCATCCGACCGAGCCCGAGGGTCTCAACCCTCTCGGCGTTTCCGCGTTGATCCCTCCCCAGGGGTATGCACACCATAGGCACTCCGTAAGTGCAGGCCGCCATGATGGTTCCGAGCCCTGCGTGGGTCACGACCAGAGCGGTGTGGGGGAAGACTACGCTGTGCGGAACATAGCGGCGCACGACGACTCCCGCCGGCACATCCACCTCGTCGAGTTCAAGCCCGCCTCCGAGCGTCAGGAGGGTGCGTAGGCGCAAGCTTTCGAGGGCCGTAATCACACGGCCCAAGGGTCCCTCATGGTGCATGTACATCGTGCTGAAGCTCACCACGACGAGTGGATTCGGGTGGTCTGAAGGCCATGGGAGGTCCCAGGTGCTCTCCCCCTCGTCCCCTTCGAACACCGGTCCCACGTAGCGTACGTTAGCTGGGAGGGTAGCGCCGAAATCCTCGAACTCTTGTGGCATCACCGCCAAGACCCGATCGCACCGCCGCAACAACTGCACCGCTAGTCGTTCGCCATCCGAGCGAAGAGGTTGGAGTCCGAGCCGTGCCCGGACCTCATTGGCAGCGTCCAACCCCAACAGGGCCGGATTGGTAGTCTCGGCCAGATGTCGAAGCCGCACATGGAGCAGCCCTGCCGTGGGAAGGCCGGTGCGCTCCGCGGCCGAGAGGGCGTTACTGAGGTAGCAATCAACTAGAAGCGCGTCTGCGGGATCACGATCGACCTCGGCGAGCGTCGCTTGGGCCACGGGCCACTCGCACCACAAAGAACGCAGGAAAGGCCGTTGATCCTCAACTGCGCGTCCCTTCGATTCGTCGAATTCGAGGTCCAACGGATACGGCGTGAAGGTGCAACCAGCGGCCTCGATCCGTTCTTGCATGCGGCGTGAGGCCAGCACTCGTACCAAATGGCCACGGGCAGCAAGGCGACGGCCAAGGCCAAGGGCTGGCGGCACATTCCCTCCACCCGCCCAAGTCACAATGAGGAACCGTCCCGAACGGGGAATCTCTCTTAACGCGTTCGCCATCACTGCGTCGACTGTCCTCGACCTCGCCATCCGATTCTTCGCGGTAGTCCGATGCCGGACGCCAGCGAATTAGCGCTAACAGAGGTCTTTGCTACCGAAGCCCAGAGGCCTGGAGGAGTTCGTAGACAAGCGTGCGCATTTGGTCGCGGGTCAATTGGCCCGCGTGCTGCTTGAAGATCCGTCCATCGGGAGTGATGAAGACCGTCGTCGGCATCCCGATCAGCTGGTACACGTTGACGGTGTCCTCTTCGAACGTCGTGCCCGCGGGAAAGGAGATGTTCAACTCCCGGAGCAGAGCCTTCCCTTCCTCGCGCGTCCCGAGCCCGACAAACGGCCCAACGTCGATGCCGATCATGGTCCACTTGCCCTTCGCGAGCGTCGTGGAGAGCTCTTGAAAGTCGGGCATCTCCGCGCGGCACGGGGAGCAGAGGCCCGCCCAGAAGTTGAGGACCACCGGCTTCCCCTGGCGCCAGAGGTCGGCCAGGGCAATGTGCTCCCCGCCGAGGTCTTCGCTGCCTTGGTAGAGGGTGATCGGGAATGTTGGAGCGGACCTCAACGGCGGACGTGGGCGGGGCGTGGGGATCTCTGCGGACGAGGTTGCCGTTTCTGCTGCTGGGTGGGGGCGGAGCGCGACGATCCCAACGCCCCCGGCCAGGATTGCGAGGGCAATCACCACGAAGACCCCGACCCCACGATGACCTTGCTTGCCTGGGCTACCCACGGGTCGGAGAGCTCCCCCATCGTCGAGCGTGATCATACGCGAGGAAATATTTCGGTTGATGATACCGTATCATGAGAAGAAGGCCTTCGGCATCGTGGATCCGGCGTCTTCGGTTCCGCCAGATTGACTTTGTTCCGGAAGGGTGAGGGAGTTCCCTTCACCCGTCACGTTGGAGTGGTGAGTGCTGATGGAAGATTTGAAAGCTATCCTGACAATGAGCAAGATGATCGCAGTAGTCGGCCTGTCGAACAAACCGGACCGGCCGAGCTACCAAGTCGCTGCGTATCTTCAGGAGGCTGGGTACACGATTATCCCCGTCAACCCGGGAAGCTCAGCGACGCTCGGAGCGAAGGCTTATCCGAACCTCCGCGCGATTCCGGACCGGGTTGACGTCGTTCAAGTGTTCCGGCGAGCGGAAGACGTCCCTCCGATCGTGGAAGATGCCATCGCGATTGGGGCCAAAGTCATTTGGATGCAGACGGGTATCGTGAACGAGGCAGCCGCGGCTCGGGCACGGTCGGCAGGCCTCCAGGTCGTCATGGACACGTGCATGATGACAATCCATCGGAGTCTGCGTACAACCGGGCGGATCTAGCCGTCTTTCTAGAATTCCTTGTCTCTCTTGAAGCTCAAAGGCAGTTAGCTGCGCGCTGTGATGAAGAGGGCCGATCTAACAGGGGTTCGTTGTCGACTTGAGGGTTCCGGCCTCTCTTGCCCGGTGGAATCCCCATGATCTTGTCGGCTGGGTCTGCTCCCTGTACACTAGAGTCTAATGCCAGCGCTATGCGACTTGCGCAAGTTTCGAGCCTCGTGTCCGCACCACCCGCGGAAATGCATCTGTCCATGGCGGGGGCAGCCCTCCGCCTTCGCGATCTGACACTCGGACTCACTCCCTCCGCTACCGCCCCGAGGTCATTGAAGGCGCAAACGGCTCCCTCCGCGACGCCTTCCTGATTGAGCATCTTGAGTCTCTCTTTCCGAATCCTTTCGAGGAGGAGTGTTCATGGCTGGCTATGCCCGTCCGGAGGTATTGGTTGAACCCGATTGGCTCGAAGCGCACCTGAACGATCCCACTGTTCGGATCGTCGAGGCGAGCGAGGATGCCGCGCTCTATGATCAAGCGCACATCCCGCAGTCGGTGCGGATCCACTGGAAGAACGACCTGCAAGACCCGATCATCCGCGACTGGTTGTCGCAGGACCGCTTCGGGCGGTTGTTGGGAGAATTCGGTATCAGTCAGGACCACACGGTGATCCTCTACGGAGATAAGAACAACTGGTTTGCCACCTATACGTTCTGGCTGTTCAAGTACTATGGTCATCGGGACGCCCGTATTCTCAATGGTGGTCGGGACCGGTGGCTCCGGGAACGGCGAAAGACGAGCACCGAGGTGCCACGCTTCTCGCCGACGACCTACGCGGCCAAGTCGCCTGACCAATCTATCCGCGCGTTCCGGGATGAGGTCCTCCAGAACCTAGGGCGCCAAAGTGCTGCGCTCGTGGACGTGCGCTCCCCCGCCGAGTTTGTGGGCGAGCTGCTCGCGCCCCCTGCCTACCCACAGGAAGGCGCGCAGCGCGGGGGGCATATCCCCGGCGCCCGGAACGTCCCGTGGACCCAGAACGTGCGAGAAGATGGTACGTTCAAGGATGCCGACGACCTGCGGCGCCTCTATGAGACTCAGGGGATTCGCTCCGACAAGGACGTCGTCGCGTACTGCCGTATTGGGGAGCGCTCCTCGCTGACGTGGTTTACGCTCAAGTACCTGTTGGGCTTCGACCGAGTGAAGAACTACGATGGCTCGTGGACGGAGTGGGGGAGTTTGGTCGGCGTGCCGATCGAACGGTAGCGATTCCCTCGGCGCCCCTTCCAACCAGGTCGTTCGCCGTCGCCGTCCGCCATCAGCAGCGGGCGGCGACGGCTTTGTAGAGAGTCCTCTCCCATCGACGCGGCCCGTTCTGAGCACTCCAATAGCGCGATTGGCATTTCCCTCTGGCTGGGATTTTCTGGTACTGTGGAGGGTACCGATAGCCATGAGAGGGCGGTGATCGCGATGCCTGAAACCGGAACCGAGCTAGTCAAACGAGGGCTAGCGCAGATGCAGAAGGGCGGCGTCATCATGGACGTCACCACTGCAGAACACGCGAGGATCGCGGAGGAGGCGGGCGCCGTCGCCGTGATGGCCTTGGAGCGTGTTCCCGCCGACATCCGGGCCGAAGGTGGGGTAGCCCGCATGGCCGACCCCAAGCGGGTCAAAGAGATCATGGCCGCGGTCACGGTTCCGGTGATGGCCAAGGTCCGGATCGGGCACTTTGTTGAGGCTCAGGTGCTCGAGTCGCTTGGCGTGGACTTCATCGATGAGAGTGAAGTGTTGACGCCTGCCGACGAGCGGTTCCATATCGATAAGCGGAAGTTCAAGGTCCCGTTTGTCTGTGGGGCTCGCGATCTGGGCGAAGCGCTCCGGCGGATCGGTGAGGGGGCCGCAATGATTCGGACCAAAGGCGAGGCTGGGACCGGGAATGTCGTCGAAGCCGTCCGGCACATGCGAGCCATCACGGACCAGATCCGACAACTGCAGGGCCTGCCCGAGGAAGAGCTCATGACGGTCGCCAAGGAGCTCGGTGCCCCCTATGACTTGGTCGTTGAAGCGAGGAAACTGGGGCGTCTTCCGGTCGTGAACTTTGCCGCCGGAGGGATCGCGACCCCTGCGGACGCGGCGTTGATGATGCAGCTGGGCTGTGATGGGGTCTTTGTGGGTTCGGGGATCTTCAAGTCTCAGGATCCGGGGCCGCGCGCGCGCGCGATTGTCGATGCAGTGGCGCACTACAATGATCCCGCGGTCGTGGCTCGAGTCTCCGAGGGGTTAGGCGACCCGATGCGGGGGCTCGACGTGCGTAAGCTCCCCGAGGCGGAACTGCTGCAAACCCGAGGCTGGTGAAGCGACCGAGAGGCGCGAGGACGAATGCCCCGAATCGGTGTGCTCGCCCTGCAGGGCGATGTCGCTGAACATGCACGTATGGTCGCCGCTGTGGGGGGCGAGCCCGTAGAGGTACGCACGCCCGCTGCACTCGCCATGGTCGATGGCCTCATCATCCCTGGGGGGGAAAGCCCGACGATCGGGAAGCTGTTGACCCGTTCAGGACTCCATGAAGCCATTCCAGCGCGGGTGCGGGCGGGGATGCCTGTTTACGGGACGTGCGCGGGGATGATCCTCCTCGCCGCCGAGGCCTCCGGCGGGGAGCCCCCCTTACTACGGCTCATGGATATCGCCGTTGCGCGGAATGCCTATGGCCGTCAGCGCGAGAGTTTTGAAGCGTGGTTGAGCGTGCCCGCGATCGATCCTGCCCCGTTTCGGATTGCATTTATCCGAGCTCCCATTGTGACCCGGATAGGGACGGGCGTCCAAGTCCACGCATCCTTCGAGGGTCATCCCGTGCTCGTGCAGCAGGACCGGGTGCTCGTCTCGAGCTTCCATCCCGAGCTGACCGGGTACGCGGGTATTCATCGATACTTCCACATGCTGGTCACGGGCGGCGCGACGAGGGATCGAGAGGTCCAACGGACCTAATTCTCGCCCACGTGATGCCCGGGCGCGCAGCGTGAGTGTCGGATGACGTCGGCGACCGACCGCGTCGCCGCGGCTTTGCAAGCCAAAGGGCTCGTCGCCCAGATTCAGGAGTTCCCGCGAAGCACGAGAACCGCGCAAGATGCCGCTGATGCCATTGGCACATCATTGGGACAGATCGTCAAGTCGCTCGTATTCCTCGCTGATGGAGTCCCAATCCTCGCGCTGGTCTCGGGTAGGAACCGGGTCGATCTGCCCAAACTCGCGACCGCTGTCACTGCCCACGCCGTGACGAAGGCGGACGCGGATCTGGTTCGCCGCGTCACTGGGTTTGCAGTCGGAGGTGTGCCTCCCGTGGCCCATGAGAATCCGCTGCCCGTCTACATTGATCAGGACCTGATGCTGTATGATGTCGTCTACGCAGCGGCAGGGACCCCGTCGGCGATCTTTGCGGTAGACCCGCATGTCCTCGCGCAGATTACAGAAGGCAAGGTGGTGGAACTTCGCGAAGGGTGACCTCTGGAAGGTCCGATTCCACGACCCTCTCTGGGCGCAGGGCCAGGATGCTCGGAGCGTTGACGACTGAAATCAGGGGGATTGAATGACCGCGTACACAGTGATCAAGTTTGTCCACGTGGTTCTTGCCATTCCCGCGGTCGGCGCGAACATCACGTATGCGGTATGGCTTCAACGCGCTGCGCGCGAGCCTCGGCATCTCGACTTTGCGCTCAAGGGGGTCAAGGCGCTTGACGATCGGATCGCCAACCCCGCCTATGGATTCCTTCTCATCACCGGTCTTGCTCTGCTGGTCCTCGGAAGGGTGCGGTGGACTACGCCCTGGGTCCTGAGCGCCATCGCGCTCTACGTTATTGTCGTGGGGTTAGCCCTGTTCAGGTATACTCCGCTGCTCAGCCGTCAGATCGCGACGTTGGGACGCAGCGGCGCTCAATCTGCGGAGTTTCAAGCGCTTGCAGCCCAAAATCGGACAGTAGGGATTCTCCTGGCGGTCCTCGTTCTCCTGATAGTGTTTCTCATGGTGACTAAGCCCTCTCTCTGGGGGTAGAGCGCGTGCCCGCGCCTATCCCTTTCCTACGAAGGAGTGTTGGTGGACGGGCAAGCATAACCTTGGACTTGCCTAGGGCATGGTGCGCTATTCCTGCGAAAAGATGATGTGATGGAGCATTTCGGCGATGGTTCTGACAGCCCGCTTGCGGTTGGACGGCGGCTGGGCCAGGAGATACCAAAAGAAGCGCCCCCAAAGCTCCGCAAGCGTGGCGAGGTCAAGCTTGTGCCGGGCGCTCGGTAGATTCACAAGCAGGCCGAGTAAACCGCGGACACGCTGGTAACTCCAGGCCCGAATTTGTTGATCGTGCGTAACGAACGCGGCGTCGACGAGGGCCGCTTCTTGCCACGCTCGATAGACTCCGACAAAGGCGATTTCCCGCGAGAAAGCGTCTGTGAGAAACCCCTCGATCCCCTTGAGGATGGGCCGGTTCACGGCGAGTTTCGGTGGAGGAAGATCCTCTAGGCGTTGCAGGAGCGCGTCCATCAGCACCAACAACAGCTGCCGCTTCGACCGAAAAAACTGATACACCGCGCCCGTGGCAACGCCGGCCTCTCGGGCGATCCCCTCGATAGATGCCCGCTCGTAGCCATCCCGACCAAATCGCACGATGGCTGCTTCGAGGATGGCTTGCCGCTTCTCCCTGCTGCGTCTCTGCTGTGGAGGAGGGGGGAGGTTCTGCCCCTGGAGCAGGTTGGGGCGGTTCACTTCGAGGTGAGCAGGGGAGCGAGCCCGCCCGCGCAGGAGATCAGCATCCAACCTCCAAAGACGCCCGCCGCACCGTCGGGGAAGTTTGGAAAGATCGCCGGAAAGAAGGCCGACGTGAGCGCGTCAAGGACCAAGGTAGGATACAGAAGGGCGATACTGGCCACTATCGCGTCGCGAGTCCTTAGCCGCATGGTGACGAGCCGGCGCACCAACACGAACATCAAGCCGAAGCTGATTAGGTAAAGGATACGATGGCGGCCGGATTGTGCGGTTGAAGCACTTGCGTTGGAGCAAGGCGGAGGAAGCCGGTCGCGACGAGCCAAAGCGCGAAACCAAGCACGAGGAACCGCCGGGTTAGACATAATATGAACCTCCGTTCAGGTTCATATTAACATGCCGAGCTTGACCCGTCAATGTAAGTCTGGGGACGTCCCTAGGACTAGTAGGCATCGCTCTCGGTTCGTTGACCGTCCTCATCGACGCATGCTACGATGATCATGAAACCTACACGCGTGACCTTCGGGGCAGGGTGCGACGGTGATGGAAATACCGTCAATTCCCGACCGGCGGTAACAGCACCTGCTGGAGCCCGCAACCCACCTCCGCGCACGGCGGAGTGGTGGATCCGGTGAGAGTCCGGAGCCGACGGTACAGTCCGGATGGGAGAAGGTCATCTGCCCTCTCGCGATCCAAGGACGCCTGTTGAGGCGTGCCTCGGGTCGTCGCGGCGGCTCTGGATGCCTGCCCCGGTCACGAATCTTTAGGAGGGACAGGCATGCGGCGGTTCACCCAGATTGCCCTGCTCGGCGCGATTGCGTTTGTCTTCCTGCACTTCCTCGAGTTTCCCCGGGGGCTCTTCGAGCCTTACTTGAAGTACGATCCCAGCGAGATCCCGGCGTTGATAGCGACGTTCGCCCTCGGTCCATTGGCGGGGATGGGGGTCGAGGCGGTCAAGGGGCTGCTCGTGAGTCTTCAACCGCCTCCCGGAAATCTCGGGGGTCCGTTTGGCATTTTCATGAACTTTCTGGCGGGCGTGACGATGGTCGGCGTTGCGGGAGCGTACTACCTCCTTGACCACACCAAGGGCGGCGCGATCAAGGCCCTGGCCATCGGTGTGCTCGCGATGACCGCGGTGATGGTAGTCGCGAACATTCTCCTCACCCCGATTTTCTATGGGATTCCTCGGCCCACGGTGTTTGGTTTGGTGCTTCCGGCTTTGATCCCGTTCAACCTCGTAAAGGGGACCCTGAGTTCCGTGGTGACGTATTTCATCTACAAGAGGGTCCGCGTCCATCTCTACGAGTGGATTGGCGATCGCACCGCCTGGTAGGCTCCGCCGATGAAGGGAACCGTGTTCACGGGTGGGCAGATCCACCCGATGGCTTCTGCCCTCCCGATGGTGGAGGCGCTAGCGGTCATGGAGGGCCGGATCGTCGCCGTCGGGCCGACGGCGGAGTTGCGCGCGGCTTTTCCGAGTTACACACGAATCGATCTGAGTGGACGGTCTGTCTACCCCGGGTTCCTCGATAGCCACATCCACCTCGCCGCCTATGGCATGAGCCTTCGCCGCGTCCAGTTGCGCGACGCGGAGACGCTCTCGGTCGCCGTCGACCGTGTCACCGCAGCGGTCCGCCAGGCTGAGCGGGGAGAATGGGTTCAGGGACGCGGGTGGGATCAGAACCGATGGCTCGAGCGGCGGTTCCCGACCAAGGAAGACCTCAATCCGATTAGTCCAACAACCCCCATGGCTCTGACGAGTAACGATGGACACCTCCTGTGGGTGAATTCCTTTGCGTTGACCCTGGCCGGGATTGATCATAAGACGCCAGACCCTCCGGGCGGTGAAATTTCCAGAGACTCCCGCGGTGAGCCCACCGGGATCCTCAAGGAACACGCCAAAGCGCTGATTGCGAAGGTGCTGCCTCGTCCTGGCCCGGAAGCGATCGAACAGGGTATTCGGCAAGCGACCGAAGTGGCGCACCGTCTTGGGCTTGTCGGTGTCCATACCTTCGAGGGGGCGGACGTGTTCGCCGCGCTCCAACGTCTCGACGGGCGGGGCGAGCTCGCCCTCAGAGTCTGGATGGCGATCCCGGAGGAGAACCTCGAGGCGGCCGCCGCGTGCGGACTGCGTACCGGATTCGGCAACGACCGACTCCGGGTTGGTCCAATCAAGATCTTCGCCGACGGCACGCTGGGATCCCAGACAGCGAACATGCTGGAGCCGTTCGAGGGGCAGCCGCGAAACACCGGCATCGCGACGCATGCCCGAGAAGAGCTCATCACCCAGGTAGGCCGGGTCGTGCAGGCCGGGTTCTGGTGTGCGATCCACGCCATCGGCGATCGCGCGAACCGGTGGGCACTGGACGCGTACGAAGCGCATCACGATGCCTCGCAGCACGCTGGCGCCCGACACCGGATTGAGCATGTGCAGCTGCTCCACCCCGATGACTTGGAGCGGCTAGGTCGGTTGCACGTGATTGCCTCGATGCAACCGATCCATGCGATAAGTGATCGAGAGGTCGCTGATCGGTACTGGGGGCGGCGCAGCCGCTACGCGTACGCGTGGCACTCGCTTCTCGCGCGAGGGGCCCGATTGGTGTTTGGCTCCGATGCCCCGGTCGAGAGCCCAGATGTTTTCCACGGGCTCTACGCGGCGGTGAGCCGCCGAGATCCAGAGAATCGGGACAGGCCGCCTTGGTACCCTGAAGAGGCGCTGACCCTCCCTGAGGCCGTGACCGCATATACCATCGGCGGTGCGTATGCGGCGGGGGCGGAAGGGAGTGGAGGAACGCTGACGCCGGGGCGGTGGGCTGATTTCGTAGTTCTCGACCGATCCCTTTTCGCAGGTCCCCTTGAAGAGTTACTGCAAGTCCGGGTCGAGGCGACTATAGTCGGCGGAGACGTCGTCTACGCTGCGCCGACTTTTGCTGGATGATCAGGCATCGGGCAAGTGCTCGTCATCTGGCTCGACCGACAGGTCGGTGATGGGCATCTCATGCCCGCATTCCGGACAGACATAAAGGGTTTCCCCGCGGCGGCGAGCCTCACTCGGTTCCATCTCGGCCCCACACTCCGGGCAGGGTTCAGTCAGCGGCAGTTCCACCCATGTCCTCCAGAACGTGTTCCGGCATTATCAGCACGTGGCCCGGGGCGTCACGGAGTTGGACCAGGAGGATGGTGGGAGGGAGACTAGTGGGCGTACGGCCGCCCGGGCTGGTGTTCCTCATCGAGCGTCAGGAGGCCTTCGGCGTCGGTCCGGTGCCCACACAGCGAGCACTCGTACCACTTGACGTCAGCCTCGTCAGGATCGTAGCGGAGGACCATAACGGTGTCGCAATGGGGACAGCAATGCGATTTCTCCGGCACGGCGGACTCCTCTTGGAGGAGGAGGTTCGGGCCATGCAGGGGATCTCCTCCGGGTCCGGTCCCTCCCCACGCGGCGGGATGAGGCCACCAAGGTATGGGGCAGGACAGATCGTCTACGCCGTGGGTCGGGCTCGCCCTGGCGCGCGGAGTATAATAGAAACGTTCCCTCGATGTGACCAGAACCCTGGATAGGTAACTTACCCTCAAGGAGGCGAGATCATGGCATATCCGAAATATGAGGCGAAGAAGTTCCGGGCTTTTGATGTCGAATTGACCGGAATTTCGAAGAAAACGATGGAGGAACACTACAAGCTCTACCAAGGGTACGTGAACAAAGCGAATGAGATCCACGACAAGCTTGCCGGCCTCGATCGAGACCCCGCAAAAGCCAACCCGACTTTCTCAGACATCCGGGTCCTGAAGGTAGAACTGACCCGGGCGGTCGGCGGCGTGAAGAACCACGACCTGTACTTCAGCATCCTAGGTGGAACTGGCGGCGCCCCGACGGGGAAGCTCGCGGATCTCATCAAGCGGGACTTCGGCTCGGTCGAAGATTGGCAGAAGGACTTGAAGGCGACGGCCATAGCGGCGCGCGGGTGGGCCTGGACGGCATGGGATTGGGATACGATGCGGCTGTTCAACTATATCGGGGATGAGCAGAACACCTTCCCCATCTGGAATGGCAACCCGCTTGTGGCGCTCGATGTGTTTGAACATGCGTACTATTACGACTTCCAGACCGGGAAGGGTCCCTACATCGACACATTCTTCAAGAACTTGGACTGGAAGGCCGTCGAGAAAATCGCCAAGGTTGTGCTCGAGCACGCCTAGGCACGCCAAGGCGGGAGAAACTGCGGGGGGGGTACAAGAGGGATAGGAGCGCTGGATCGTCCCATCTCCTCTTGCGGGGGTGCCCTGGGGACTAAACCTCGGGAGGCCGGGAGCCGTCTAGCGTTAGTGGAGCCATGGACGCTGAGGATCTGGCTTTAGTCGAGGCGTTTCGAGGCGGCGAAGAGAGCGCGTACACCGCCCTGGTGATCAAGTACCGGGAGTCGGTCTACCGTATCGCCCACCGCATGGTGCACAACCATGAAGACGCCTCGGATCTCGCCCAAGAGGTGTTTATTCGAGTCCACCGAGCCCTGCCCCGGTTCGCCGGGCGGTCTCAGCTCCGGACATGGTTGTACCGGATTACCGTCAACCTCTGTCTGGATTTCAAGAATCGTGTGCGCCTGGTCCCGATCGAGCTGAATGAGCTCACCTGGGAGGCGCCCGCGCAAGAGAACCCCGCAGAAGTGGTGGAACACCGTGAGTTGGGGTCGACCATCGCCGTTGCGGTGGATGCGTTGCCACCCCGGCAGCGGGCGATGGTCGTGCTCCGCCTCTACCAAGACCTCCCCTATGCGGAGATCGCGAGCATCATGGGATGTTCCGAGGGAACCGTGAAGGCGACGATGTTTGCCGCACTCGGCAAGCTTCGCAAGACCCTGGCGCCTTACGTGGAGAGCCGACGATGACCTGCGAGGAAGCGCGAAACCTCATGTTGGAATGCCTGACCGGATCGACGCCCCCGGATGCCCGGCGTGCGTTGCAGGACCACCTGCAGACTTGTCAGGTTTGTGCCGCGGAGGCACAGGGCGTCGAGGACACGGTCGCCCTCTTGCGTACCGTCCCCGACCGCCAACTGTCGGAGTCGCAGTGGGGACAATTTGCCCAGGCCCTCCAGGTGCGGCTAGCCCAGGAGACCGTGCCTGTTTGGGTGCGTCTCATGCACTGGCTTCGACGGCCCCGGGTTGCGTGGGGAACCGCGACCGCGACTGCGGCGCTTGTCGCGGCGCTCGTGGTGAGCATCGCCTTCCGGGTGCCGGCGCCTGTTGCTCAGACCGATCTCCCCCTGGCCTGGCGTGCAATGGTCACGGACTCAATGACGCGGGCAGCGCCTTCGATGACGGGGACGCTCGAGGTCTGGACCGCCCAGCTAGCCGAGACCCCGGCCGACCTTGAGTTGACCGGAGGGGACTAGCATGCTCCGACGAGGGGGGCTCCTCTTCTTGGTGACCGTCCTCGTTGCCGGGGTTCCAGCCGCGAGTCAAACCCCTCCGCCGCGGGACCTGCGGTCAGAGCGGATCGTGGAAGCGCTGCTGATCTGGCGCCTCGTCGACGAACTCAACCTCACCGATCAGCAAATCGCCCGGACCTTCCCGCAGATCAAAGCGCTCAAAGAAGCTCGCCTGACGCTGGGACGCCAGAAACTGCAATTGCAACTAGAGCTTCGCGACCTCTTGCAAGCGCAGCCACGCGATCAAGAGAAGATTCGCGCCAAGGTTGCCGAACTCGACCAGCTCCGGATCCAGATCGAACAGCGCCGGCAGCGGGCGCTGCGGGAGATCGCCGGGGTCCTCACCGTCGAGCAGCGGGCCCGGTTCGCGTTGATCGTGGAGACGTTTGAGGCGGGAACGATTCGGATGCTGGACGAAGTGCGCCGTATCGTTGAGCAACAGGGAGGCAAGCGGCAATAGGCGCCCTGCCCCCGAGCCCTCAGCGAGGCGGGCCCGCCGTGTCCGGATTGGTGCGAGGAGGCGGTTGCTCCGAGGCGTAGTAGTCGTTCTTCCGGTAGGTCAGTCGTTCCCCGCAAGTTGGACACTGGTGATAATTCGCCGCTAAGGTGCCCCGTTCGAAACTCCGCCGATCGAGGCGGAGGCGTGTGTCAAATGCCCGGCCGCACCCCTTGCAGACGACCCAGAGCTGAAGTTTGCCCATACGTGGTCCTCAGCCGGCGATGGCGCCTCCGCGAGCGAGGTAGGCATCGATGTCCTGCGCGCGCCACAAGCCCCGGTGTCCTTTGCGAAAGAGCGGCTTAGGGAAGTCGGGGCGTCCGGCGAGGTCGTCGAGGAACGCGGCAGGCGTGCGCTGGAGTCGCGCGGCGACCTCGACGCCGGTCAGGATGTTGACGCGATCCTGAACGAAGCGGCACAAAGCCTCAAGAAATCCGTCCGGAGATGGTGGCCGCTTCAGCAGGAACTCCACGGCAGAAATCCCGTGTGGATGAGCCTGCTTCATGAGGTTGGCGTACCGGTGGAGGTCCTCCGGATATCCACGCAAGTGGGCCAGCACCGTGAAGTCGTTGGCGAACGCGGACTCCGGCTCGGATCCCATCAGACACTCGTGGCACAAGGTGAATTTCGACGGTATCATAAGTATCGTACCATTGGCCGCAACCCAACGGAGCGGAACCCCGGATGGCGCTGCTCTCCGAGCAAGATGCCAAGTTTCTCACTGAACGGTTCGCGCAAGAGCTGCGCGCGAACGTGACGCTGGAGTTCTTCGCGCCGAGCACGGGGGGGATCGCGCTGCCGGGAACAGAGTGGGAGACTGCCGAGTACGCGCGCCAGATTCTGGCGGAGGTGGTCGCGCTCTCGCCGAAGCTGCACCTCGTGGTCCATAGCCTGATCGCCGAGCCAGCGGCGGCGACCGCGTTCGGAATTACCTTGACTCCCGCCACCGCGCTCATTGGCACCCAGGATTACGGGATCCGCTTCTACGGCATGCCAGCCGGGTACGAATTTGCGACGTTGATCGAGCTACTGCTCCTTGTTTCCAAAGGGGAGGCTCCCCTCGCCCAGGAGTCCCGGGAGCTGGTAGGTCGGCTCAAGGACGACGCGCATATTCGGGTGTTCGTGACGCCGACCTGACCCCATTGTCCTCGAGCGGCCAGGCTGGCTGCGGCGATGGCGATCGAGAGTCCGAAGGTCCGCACCGATATTGTCGAAGCGAGCGAGTTTCCTGCGCTCGCCACGCAGTACAATGTGTACGCTGTGCCCAAGATCGTTATCAACGAGACGACGGAATTCGTCGGGGCGCAACCGGAGCCCCAGTTTGTAGGCTACGTGGCCCAGGCCGCGGGTCTCTCCGAGGAGATCCGTCCGCCGGAGTAGCGCTTCCACACCATGCGCATCGTGCTCGACCACATTGGTCTTACCTATCCCGGGCCGGTCGTGGGTCTCCGCGATACTACGGCGACGTTCGAAGGGCGCCTCATTGGCGTGCTCGGGCATAACGGGTCGGGCAAGAGCACTTTGATTCGGCTCTTGACCGGAGAGCTGGTCCCGACCACCGGGACCGTGCACATTGAGGGGCAACCCGTGCGTGCCCACGGTCGAATCTCCTACTTCCCGCAAGAGGTCCCGCGGTTTCCCCTCGCCCAGACTCCTCGGCAGACGTTGGCAAACTCGCTCGTGCTCGCTCGGGTCACTGATCCGGCGCGTGTGGAAGAAATGGCGACCACGCTCCTGGAGCTGGTCGGTCTCGCCGAAGAGATGGATCGTCCAGTTGGGACCTTTTCCGGCGGCATGAAGCAGAAGGTGCGGATTGCGCAGGCGCTGGTCCACAATCCCTCTGCGCTTGTCCTCGACGAGCCAACGACTGGGCTCGATGTGGAGGAGCGCCTGTCCATCCTCCAGTTACTCCACCGGCTGCGCGTCCGGATTCCGGTGATCTTCTCGACCCACGACTGCGCTGATGTGGCAGCCGTTTGCGACATGGTCGTCATTCTCGCCCGCGGCCGCCTCGTCGAGGCCGCCCCTCCCGAGCAGATGACCGCTCGGGTGACCGGACAGGTGTGGGAATGGATTATCCCCGACCTTGATCATCTGCGCGAAGCCAGCATGGGTATTACCCGACTGCATCGAACTGAAGGGGGAATCCGGGTTCGGGCAGTGGGGACTTCCCCACCGGGGGGCGCTGCCAGCGTGACGCCAACCCTCGAAGACGCCTACGTCTACTTGACGCGGATGGCCAACGACGGCCCATGATGACCGCGCCCCGGCGCCAGCGCTTGGGGACCGAGTCGAGGAGCCGGGAGGGCAGAGAAGGAAGATGAACCGCCATGCGTGATGTCTTCGCCTACATCGATGCACACCAAGAGCAATTTGTGCAACGGGTCCAATGGTTGTGCCGGCAGCCGAGCATCGCCGCGCAGCAGGTCGGGATCCAGGAAACGGCCCAGATGGTGATGCAGTTGATGGCGGAGATCGGAGTGAAGACATCAACCTACACGACCGACGGCGCGCCCGTCATCTATGGGACGGTCGGACATGGGCCTCGGACGCTCCTGATCTATAACCACTACGATGTCCAGCCGCCGGAGCCCCTCGCGGAGTGGCACTCGCCGCCGTTTGCGGCGGAGATTCGCGATGGCAAACTCTATGCCCGCGGAGCCTCGGACAACAAGGGGAACCTCGTCGCGCGCTTGTGTGCGGTCGACGCCTGGTTGAAAACCCGCGGCGCGCTCCCGCTGACCGTGAACTTCGTCGTCGAAGGGGAGGAGGAAGTCTCTTCCGCGCACCTACACCAGTTCGTGGGCCGGCACCGCGATTTGGTTCAAGCGGATGGCTGTCTGTGGGAGGCTGGGGGGAAGGATGTCCAAGAAAATCCCGGTCTCTATATGGGTGTCAAGGGCATCCTCTACCTGGAAGTGGAAGCCACCGGGGCCAAGCGAGACCTCCACAGCAGCGTGGCGACCATTGTGCCCAATCCCGCGTGGCGTCTCGTGTGGGCGTTGGCGACGCTCAAAGACGCCAACGAACGGATCTTGATCGACGGTTTCTACGATGACGTGGTGGGACCGACGCCAGACGAGGTGGCGTACCTTCGCCGGATCGCTGCGGCGCACGACGATGAAGTCCGACTGCGCCACTTCGGGATTAACCAATTCCTGCTGGGCCTGCGGGGCGTGGATCTCGTGACGCGGAGTCTGTATCAACCAACCTGCACGATTTGCGGGTTTGGGTCGGGCTATACGGGGCAGGGATCTAAGACAGTTTTGCCCAGCCGGGCGATAGTCAAACTCGACTTCCGGCTTGTGCCTAACCAGCGTCCGGATGACATCCTGGAAAAAGTAAAGCGGCACTTCGTCCAACACGGATTCCCTGACCTCCAGGTGCGGCAGCTCGGCGCGGAATTCCCGGCCTCGACGCCTGTAGATTCGCTGCTCGCACGGGTCGTGCAGGAGACGACGCGGGAGATCTACGGTCGCGACCCGATCGTGGCTCCCCGCATGGCGGCGACGGGTCCGATGCACGAGCTGACCGCGCAGTTCGGGATCCCAACCGTGGGAACCGGATGTGCGTATGCGGACAGTAACGGACACGCGCCTAACGAGAACATTCGGCTCACGGATTTCATGCAGCACTTGAAGAACGTTGCGTTGCTCTTTGAGCGATTTGCCACTGCGGAAGAACCCCAGCCCCACGCCACGCGGGAGTCGGTGCCCTCCTGAAGCCCACGACGGGCGTGCTTGACAGAGAGCCCGGACCTCTTCCCGGGGGGATCACCCGAGTTCGGTTGCGGTCGTTCGAGGGCATGAGGACAAGGCGTGACTGGTGACCGACGCCCACAGACGCGGGTGGCCCGCGTTGTTGACGAGTTCTACGGGACGCCCGTCGAAGACCCCTATCGATGGTTGGAAGAGAGCGACGATCCAGAGGTCCAAGCCTGGATCGCGGCACAGGATACCGCGGCCCGGAGTGTACTGCAGGCCAATCCCGCCAGAGCCTGGATCTACCAGCGGCTCTCCCAGCTCGTCCACCTCGGGGCGGTGGGTGTGCCGGTCCCCAAGCGCGGCCGGTACTTCTTTGAAGAGCGGAAAGCGACCGATGAACTCCCCATTCTCTACATGCAGAAGGGCCTCCAGGGGACGCCCAAGGTTCTCCTAGATCCGAACCTCCTGACGTCAGGCCAAACGACCGTGCTCCAGCATTGGAGTCCGTCCCCTGACGGCACTCATCTCGCTTATGGCCTCTCCGAAGCAGCCAATGATCAGGCTGCCATCTACGTGATGGACGTCGATACAGGCTCTCGGTTGGAGGACGTGATCCCGGCGGACCTTTACCCCAGTCCCCAGACCTCGGTCGAGTGGGGGCAGGATGGACGCGGGTTCTGGTACACTCGTCGCCATCCTGATGCACCGCGAAGCGAAGCGAAGTTACATCAAAAGCTGTACTATCACTCGTTTGGTCGAGACTTCCGGACTGATCCGCTTGTCTTCGGCGATGCGCTACAGAAAGAAGACTTCCCGTGGGTTCAGCTCTCCCACGATGGCCACTACTTGCTAGTGAATGTCGCTATTCGTGGCGAACTCGCGCGGCGGACCGAAGTCTACCTCCACGATCTCTTGAACCCAAGCCGGGGATTCGTGCCCATTGTCCGAGGGATCGCGGCAGAATCCTATGCGACCTTCCATCGGGATCGGATCTACCTCCACACTAACCACGACGCACCGAACTGGAAGCTCGTGGCGGCGCGGACAGCGGACGCCGCCCAGGGCCAGGTGCAATGGGCGCAGGTAGTGCCTGAGGGGGCCGGACCGCTGGAGGGGTTCGTCGCCGTTGGCGACAGCCTCTTGGTTGTGACGCTGGAGAACGTCCGTTCCGTCGTCCGGCGCCATCGGCTTGACGGGGGAGTGATTGCAGACCTTCCGCTCCCGGCGGCGGGGACCGTGACCACGGTGCGCGGCGAGGAGGATGGGACGGAGGTGTATTGCGATTTCAGCTCATTTCTCATCCCCCCGTCCGTCTATCGGCTTGACCTCTCGACCGATACGCTAGAGGTCTTTCGCGCCATCCCAGCGGGGATTGACCGCGAACGGTTTGAGGTGCACCAAGAGTGGTTCGCGTCGCGGGATGGAACGCAGGTCCCAATGTTCCTCGTCCACAAGAAGGGGCTCGCGCTGGATGGGAGCAACCCGACCGTGCTCTATGGTTATGGCGGGTTCAACCTCAGTCTGACCTCTGTGTTCGTAAATACCATCGTGCCTTTCATTGAGAGCGGCGGGGTGTTCATCCGCGCCAACTTGCGCGGAGGCGGTGAGTTCGGCGAGCGATGGCATGACGCGGGGATGCGCGAGAAGAAACAAAATGTCTTCGACGACTTCATTGCTGCGGCGGAGTGGCTGATCGCTCACGGCTACACTCGGCCCGCGCGGCTGGCCATCTTTGGACGGAGCAATGGCGGCCTGCTCGTGGGAGCGGCGATCACGCAGCGACCGGACCTCTTTCAGGCCGCGATTATCGGGGCCCCCGTGCTCGACATGCTCCGCTATCACCTATTCCACGGGGGGCGCTTGTGGATCCCGGACTACGGGAGTGTCGAAGAATCCGGGTTGTTTCCACTCTTGTTCCGCTACAGTCCGTACCACAACGTCCGCGCCGGTGTGAGCTACCCGGCGACGCTCATCTACACGGCCGATCGCGATGATCGCGTCCATCCGATGCACGGGTACAAGATGACTGCGCAACTCCAGGCGGCAACTAGTTCAACGCGTCCGATCCTCTTGCGAGTCGACCGACAAGCAGGGCACCAGGGCGGCGCCGCCGCGTCCAAGGTGGTGGACCTCTTTGCGGACATCTGGGGTTTCGTCTTTGAGCAGCTTGCGATGCGGCCCCCTGTTGAGTAACGCTCCGCCCGATCCCTTATAGTCGCGCGAGTTACGACGAGCTGTCCCAGCGGGGGGTCCCTTTGAGGCCGAATGGCCCGGCAGAGTCCCGAGGCGAAAAACCAGGCTGGGCTCGGTTGACGGAGGAATTCAGGTATCAAAACGAAAATTCCGGCTAAAATCCAGGTTGCTACGACCAGAAGCTCGATGCCGGCTCCGCGCAAACGCCGCCGTGCCGTCATTATCGGCGGCTCGATGTCTGGCCTGTTCACCGCCGCGTTCCTGGGTCAGATCGGTTGGGACGTCGACGTGTTCGAACACTCGCCGGTGGAACTGGTCGGCCGTGGTGCCGGGATCGTCTCCCACCCCGAACTGCTGGAGGCGCTGGAAGCGAGCGGCGCCGGGACGCGCGATCTCGGCATCAGTGTCAGCAAACGTATTACGATCGACCGGAACGGTCACGTGATCGGGGAGAAAGCGCTGCCGCAGATTCTGACCTCCTGGGACCGCCTGCAGCGCTTGCTGCGCGCAACCATCGATCCTGCGCACTATCATCTCGGCCATACGTTCATGCGCGTCGAGCAGGAGGCCAGCGGCGTGCGCGTCTTCTTCGCCGAGGGCCAGATCGAGAGCGCCGATCTGCTCGTCGGCGCCGACGGCATTCGCTCCAGCGTTCGCGCGCAGGTTGCCCCGGACGTGCAGCCCGCCTATGCGGGCTACTATATCTGGCGCGGCGCCCCCAATGAGGCGGACCTCAAATCCGAGACGCTCGCGGGCATCTTTCCGTACTTCACATTTTTCCTGCCGGAGCGACAGCAGGTAGTCGGCTATCCAATCGCTGGTCTTCAGAATGATCTCCATCCTGGCCATCGTCGCTACAATTTCATCTGGTACCGTGTCGCCGACGCACAGCAGCTGAAGAACATGTGCGTCGACGAGCGAGGTCATCAGCACGATTTCTCCGTACCGCCGCCTTTGATTCGCCACGACCTCATCGGCGAAATGCGGGCGGAAGCCGATCAGATCATGCCGGAAGCCTTCCTCGATTGCCTGCGCAACATCCGACAACCCTTCTTCACGCCGGTCTATGACTTTTCCGCCCCTCGCCTGGTCCATGGGCGGGTTGCGCTCGTCGGCGACGCCGCCTCGACCTCGCGCCCGCACATGGGTTTTGGCGTGTCGAAGGCCGGCGGTGACGCGCAGGGGCTTGTGCAAGCCTTGCGTGACCACGCGGATGACGTCGACGCCGACCTTGCCGTCTACGAGCAGCTGCGCCAGCCGATCGGTGAGCGCATCATGCTGCACGGTCGCAAGCTGGGTACGTATCTAGGCGTCGGCTTGAGGACCGATGGGGACCGCCGCATGTGGCGGCTCCTGCAGGATCATCGGGCCATGATGGACTGGATTGCGGTGCCGAATTTTCTGGCGGATTGAACGGCTGCCACACGCCCGGTCGCAACAGGGCTAGCCGAGTTTGAGATGCAACTGCCCGGGCTCTACTGTCGAATCGAAGATCACGTACCTACCAGCTTTCGTAGACGGCTACATGCGTGACCTCGCTGGGACGCTCGGGCATGAGATGGAGAAAGCGAAGGGCCTGCTAGCGAAGATGTTTGGACCGATACCCTCCAGAAGGAGGCGACCGCCGGGTCGCCGAGCTCCCGCGGAACCTCGCGGCCTGCTAGACTTCCATCATTGCGATAGTGGTGGTGCCGCGGGAGGGATTTGAACCCCCAATCCCTTTCGGGCATGGCCTTCTGAGAGCCACGCGTATTCCAGTTCCGCCACCGCGGCGAGATGGTTCGGCTCGATCACGTTCAGTGCGATTCCACGACCAAGACGACGGACCGATGTCAACAGTCCTACCATAAGGGTCGCAGCGCTTGAGTGTCAAGTTAGCGCGTGCCACTAGGGTGCGTGCCGCCGACGTTGGAGGTGTAAGTAGTAGAATGATCTCGTCACTGCGACCAGAATTTCTGGGCAGAGGGATCCCTCCGTGGATGTCCGCACATTTCTCGATGAACTGAAACATCGGGCGACCTACCAGGGCCAAATTGTCCATGAGCGAAAGATCCCGCCCCGGCAACCGGTCTACTCGGATCTGCAACCTCCGCTGTCCCCTCTGATGAGCGAGGCCCTTGAAAAGCAAGGCATCACCCGTCTATATCGACACCAAGTCAAGGCCATCACGGCCATCCGCGAGGGACACCATACCGTGGTCGTCACAAGCACGGCCAGTGGGAAGACCCTCTGTTACAATCTGCCGGTTCTGGAAACCTTGCACCGCGACCCGGCCGCCCGGGCGATCTACGTGTTTCCGACCAAGGCGTTGGCACAAGACCAGGCTGACGCGTTAGCGGAATTCGGCATGGCCGATATCCGGGTGGGCACCTACGATGGCGACACCCCCACCACGGACCGCCAGCGGCTCCGCAAAGACGCGAAGATCATCCTCACCAACCCTGACATGCTCCACGTGGGGATCCTCCCCCAGCACGCTCGGTGGACCGCACTCTTCGAGCATCTCCGGTACGTAGTCATCGACGACGTTCACATCTACCGCGGCGTGTTTGGCAGCAACGTCGCGAACATCCTCAGACGCCTCCGTCGCGTCTGCAGGATGTATGGGTCGGACCCCGTGTTCATCTGCACCTCTGCAACCATCGCGAACCCGGAAGAGTTTGCACGCACGCTGCTGGGATTGCCGGTCACGATCGTCGACGCGGATGGCGCCCCACGGGGACCCAAGTGGGTCGTCTTGTGGAACCCGCCACTGATCGATCAGGCGCGGGCTCGACGCCGCAGTGCGTATTCTGAGGCGAGCGCCCTGTTCGCTAGACTGATCCGCCAGGGGGTTCGGACGATTGTGTTCACCCCATCACGGAAGATCACGGAACTTGTCTATCGCAACGCGCGGACCGAGCTCACCAAGGATGCTCCCCAGCTAGCTGGTCGGATCAGTCCGTACCGCGCAGGCTATCTTCCCCAGGAACGGCGCGCGATCGAGCGCCGTCTCTTTTCGGGTGATCTGCTCGGGGTGGTCTCGACCAGCGCGCTGGAGCTGGGAATCGATGTGGGCACCCTCGAGGCGGCGATTTTGGTCGGGTACCCCGGCACGATTGCGAGCCTATGGCAGCGTGCGGGGCGTGCGGGGCGCGGAACCGACGAAGCCCTCGTCACCTTGGTCGCGCTGGAGGATGCCCTTGACCAGTACCTGATGCAGAACCCCGCGTACCTCTTCGGGCGGTCCTGCGAACACGCGGTGATCGATCCGGAGAACCCCTTTATCCTGACCCGGCACCTGCGCTGCGCCGCGGCGGAGGCGGGGCTGTGGGAGAAAGACGTCGCGCTTTTCGGGGACCGGACGTTGGAGATCGCGGCCTTGCTGGCCGACCACGGCGACTTGGTGAAGCGGCGAGATCGCTGGTATTGGGTGCGCAAAAGTTATCCAGCGACCGAGCTCGAGATCCGCTCAGCCTCGGGCGAGACGTTTCGCATCATTGAGGGGACCGAGGGACGGCTCGTGGGGACTGTGGATGCCGCGAGAGCGTTCGAGCAAGTTCATCCCGGGGCGACGTACCTCCATCATGGGGACTCCTACCTGGTCAAGGAACTCGATCTGCAGGCACGGACCGCAACGGTTGAGCCGACAGAAGGGGAATACTACACGCAACCTCGGTCGACGACCGACCTCGCGATCGTGCAGGCGCACCGACAACGCCTCTGGGGGCCGACCACGGCCTACTTCGGCGATGTGGATGTCACCACGCAGGTGACCTCCTTTGTCCGCAAGCGATCGTTCAGCGAGGAGGTTCTGCGGGAGACTCCCCTGGATCTTCCGGCGCAGCGGTTGCAGACGACCGCGCTGTGGTTTCCGATACCTCACGGGTTGAGCGAAGAGGTCCGCCGGCACCAACGCGACCTCGCCGGAGGCATTCATGCCCTCGAGCACGCGGCAATCGGGATCTTGCCGCTGCTGGCGATGTGTGATCGCTGGGACCTCGGGGGCGTCTCCTACCCCTTCTACCCGGAACTCGATGCGCCCGCGATCTTCATCTATGAAGGGCACCCGGGCGGGGTCGGGATCACGGACAAGGGATTCGCCCTGCTCGATGAGTTAATGGCGGCGACCTTACAGGTTATTGATACCTGTTCGTGCGAGGACGGGTGCCCGTCCTGCATTCAGTCGCCCAAGTGTGGGAATCTCAATGAGCCGCTCGACAAGGCCGCTGCGATAATCTTGCTCCGTGGGCTCCTTGAACAGCGAGCCCCCAGGCGCAGCGTTACGACCCGGCAGCCGGCCGCAAGCCCAACCCATGTCGGTGGCGCTCGGTCTGCTCGCCGCCGCCCACGCCATCGCCGGAAATCGTAGATGCGCGACAGGCGAGCTCCAGCGTCAGCTCAAACGAAGCGGCCGGCGGTCATCGGGATCATCGGGGAAAGTCAGCTGTCCGATCCGGTGCACGGCGAGTTGGCCGAGGAGGTAGGACGGCTGGTTGCCTCCTCCGGGTACACCTTAGTCTGCGGCGGTTTGACCGGGGTGATGGAAGCCGCCTGCCGCGGGGCAAAGCAGGCTGGCGGGCAGACCGTCGGGATCCTCCCCGGGACCGATCGGACAGAGGCGAACGCCTACGTAGATGTTGCGATTCCGACCGGTCTGGGGCAACTGCGGAACGCGGTCATCGTCTTGACTGCCGATGTACTCATCGCGATCGGGGGCGGGTTTGGCACGCTGTCAGAGATCGGTCATGCGCTCCGCTATGGGAAGACGGTCATCGGGCTCCGGACCTGGGAGATCGCCAAGGCGGGGGAGCGGGCACCCATCGTAGTCGTCGAGTCTCCGCAGCAGGCGCTTGCGGCGGTCGCGCGAGCCGTCCCTCGACTCCAATGACTCCCGGCACGCTATTTCTTGTTGCGACCCCGATTGGCAACCTGGAAGATCTGACCATGCGCGCCGTGCGAGTGCTTAAGGAGGTCGATGTGATCGCGTGTGAAGACACGCGGCACACCCGGGGACTGCTCGAAGCGTACACGATTCAGACGTCCGTCGTGAGCTACCATGAGCACAACGAACAGCGCCGGGCGCCGGAGCTCATCCGCCGCCTCCTGGCAGGCGACTCGGTCGCGCTCGTTGCTGACGCGGGGATGCCGGTGCTGTCCGATCCAGGGTACACCCTCCTTCGGCAAGCGATTGAGCACGGGATTCCAGTGGTCGCCATCCCCGGGCCGAGCGCGATTACCACGGCCGTGGCGGTCTCTGGACTGCCCCCGGATCGGTTTCTCTTCTGCGGGTTCCTCCCCCGGCGCTCCGCAGAGCGCCGCCGGGCGCTCGCGGAGTTGGCTCCACTCCCGGCGACGCTGGTTATCTTCGAAGGACCGCATCGGATTGAGGCAGCGCTCGTCGATCTCCTCGCCGTCTTGGGGAATCGGCGCGTCGCCTTGGTCAGAGAGCTCACCAAACGGTTTGAGGAAGTCGTCCGCGGAACGGCGAGCGAGGTGCTCGAACACGTCCGGCTCGCGCCTCCACGGGGCGAGATCACGGTCGTCATCGAGGGCGTGACCGCCGATCAGCCAGCGAGCGCGCGGCCTCCAGATGTGACCGCGCATCTCAAGGAGTTGCTGGCGAGCGGGACCTCGGCGAAGGATGCCGTGCAGGTCGTCGCGCAGACGTACCGCCTGCCCAAACGTACCGTCTACCGGCTTGCGCTCGACGTCCTGGAGAAACGCTGATGGGGCGGTGGTCGCTGCTCTCATCAGACGTCGTCAACATTCGTCAGCTCGGCAGTGAAGCGGAGGCGGTGCTCATTCAGCGTCTCCTAGAAGACGCGCACATCCCGGCGGTCATCCGCAGTCGCCAGGTCCCAGGCTATGGCGACATCGTCGCGCACGCGGGCGGGGGGTGGGGCGACGTGCTGGTCCCGAAAGCCATCGCAAACCGTGCGAAACGGTACGTTGAGGATTCCCTGCAGGGGATGAAGGAGGGTGCCGTGTGAGCCGATTTGCGGGAATCATCCCGCCGCTTGTGACCCTGTTCGACGATCGAGGTCGGATTGATGACCAGGCCAACGCCCAGCATATCGATGTCCTCCTGGGCAGCGGAGTGCACGGCGTGTTTGCGTTAGGTAGCACCGGGGAGGTCATGCACCTCTCCGTCGAGGAGCGTCGACGATTTGCCGCGTTCGTCGTCGCGCACGTTCACGGCCGCGTGCCGGTGCTCGTCGGGTGTGCAAGCCCGTCGACCGACGAGGCCGTCGCTCTGGCCCGGCACGCCCAGGAGATCGGCGCGGACGGGGTCGTGGTGCTCCCTCCGTACTATTGGGCGCCCTCCGATGGGGCGATCGCGATCCATGTCGGCGCTGTGGCTGCTGCGATGCCGTTGCCGGTAATTCTGTACAATTTCCCGGCCGTAGTCGGTCGGGGCATCGCCCCGACCGTCGTCGCGACCCTGGCGCGCACGCATTCGAACGTGCTGGGGATCAAGGAGACGATCGACAGCGTCGCACACATCCATGAAGTGCTCGCTCTGGTGAAGCCCATCAAGCCCGAGTTCAGCGTCTTGTGCGGTTTTGAGTTCCATCTGCTCAACACGTTGCTGTCGGGAGGGGACGGAGCGATTCCCGCCATCGCGAACTTCGCCCCGTCGCTGTCGGTCGAGCTCTATGCTCGGTATCGTGAAGGTCAGATCGCAGACGCAGCGGTCCTCATGCGGCAGCGCCTGCAGCTGGCCAGCCTCTACCAGTTAGAGGCTCCGTTCTTTGTTGTTGTCAAAGAAGCGATGGCGATGCTAGGACAGATCCCCCGCGTCATGGTGCGACCGCCCGCGGCGCCGCTCGGCGATGCCGGTCGCGCGCGGTTGCGTTCCTTGCTCGCCTCGGCCGGACTCCTCTAGACCCATCCTTCAGGCGACGCCTCAGGTGTCCGACCTGTCGCCATCGTTAGGGGCAGGGGTGAGGGGCGAGCATGAGCGGGGGGCGTGGCCGTTGCGTGAAGTCGAAGCTGTCGAGCGTGCTGTTCGCTTCACGGTCCCGCGCGGTGAGCGCAGGGAAGCTGTAGCGGGCTTCGACGAACTTGAGCAGCGAGGAGAACTCGTACTGTGTGTGCGAGACATACGCTTGTTTCGCGTAGGGAGAGATGATAAGGAGCGGAACTCGGGGGCCGAATCCCCAGGAGTCTACTTTGGGCGGGACGACGTGATCGTAGAACCCGCCGAAATCATCCCAGGTGATGAAGATCGCCGTTGATGACCAGTTGGGACCTTGCATCACAGCGTTGACCTGCTCGACCGTCCAGTTTTCACCCACACACGTACTCGCGGGCGGGTGTTCGCTCGCCCGGCCCGTGACCAGCCAGCTCACCGCCGGAAGTCGTCCGGCCCTTGCATCGTCGGCAAACTGACTGTCGGAGACCACATGAACGGTCCACAACGGGGTCTCTCGGAAATGTCGGATTGCGTCCAGCGCGTTCCAGATGTAGCCGGGTTCACCATGACGCGGAGCGTAGTACTTCCAACTTAAGTTCGCCCCTTGCAACAGATCGGCGAGCGTCTGGAAGTCGAAGCACGGGAACTGCTGTCGGATTTCCCCACGGTCGTTCATCACCTGCACCATTGCGCCTTCATCAGAATCGCAACCCCAGGTCCCTTTCGTCTTGCTGGGGTTGTTGATTGCTCCGCCGGACTGCGCCCCAACGGTGTAGAGGTGGTTGGGGAAGCTGGGGCCCGTGAGCGAAGAGAACATGCGGTCAGCGAGGACGAATTGCCGCGCGTAAGTGAAGTAGTTCGGGATGTCCCTCTCTGTGAGTTGCGTATAGGCGAGGTACTCGCCGCGCACGTTGCCGCCCGGGATGCGGTCAAACTTGTCCATCTTGCCGCCGTCGATCGCCAGGAGGGCCTCCTGCCAGGCGTGCCCGATGTCGTGCCCGGTGCGATCAGGAGTGTGGCCCAGCGGGACCACTTGGCCGGTTGAGATCATCCCGCTCGTGGCGCCGTCAGCCCCCGGGAACGTGCCAAAGTAGTTATCGAACGTACGGTTTTCCTTGATGATGAAGACGATGTGCTGGATTTTCTCGAATCCGGGGACCGAGGTTTCGGATGCTGCCAATGCCCCTGTCGTCCCCAACCGTCCGAAGGGAGCAGGAACACCTGAGGAGGTTGGGCCAGGCCAACATAGCGCAGCCCAGATCCCGATGACGAGAAGCGTACGGCTCATGACCGCGAGAGCTGGGACGTGTCGGTGTCGCACTGGGATGAGTCCCTCCATAGGACGCAACGATCTGTGTCAGTGCACCCTTCATGACCTTTGATTGGCAAAGATTGCAAGAGGTTTAGCTGGTGGGCAGTCGGGCAGTCGGAAAGCTCGCAAAGCTGCGGCCAGGACCCACAGTGAAGGAAGTGCAAATGGGCTACGCTCCCGGTGGTTTCAGTGAGCTCGCTTCCAGATTAGACCGTTACACCAAGCCGTAATCAAGATCACGAACCCGAGGACAATATAGCTTGCCTGATGCGCCCACGCGCCGTAGCCTATCGGAACCAAGGTCAGCAGCCGTATCGCCTCGATTGCAGGCGTCATGTATCGCTGCACATAGTGCCCAAACCCCGAGCGTTTGATTCGTTCCAAGTCCGGCGTCCACTTGATCATCGCCGCCGAAACCAGAACCGGAGGAACAAACCCGACCACGAGCGCTGAGAGAAGCTTATGCTCCCACAGGAGGTACAGAAATGGGAACGTGGCCCCGATATCGGTCGCGAGTTTGAGTGGGTGAATCTGGTGGTAGAGCTTCTTTTCTTGCAAGCTCATCGATGGGCTCATCGATCGAAGTATAATCCCACCGATTTATCTGTGGAAAGCAGGTCAGCGGTAGAGAGATCCTGGCGGAGACAAACGGGGGCACGACCCCGCCAAGCCTCGAGCAACCCGGAGTCCAATTGACACTTTTGGGAGGCCCTCGCTACAATGGGGACAAGTGATGAGGGAGCGGGAGTAGCCGGCTGAGCTGTCTAGGAGCGACCCGGGTTGGTGCGAGCCGGGGACAGGCGGGCGGTGAACATGGCTCCGGAGCGGCGGCCTGAAGGGGCGCTAACGTCACGTCCCAGTAAGGTCCGTCGGGTGGCCCCCGGTATCCGGCTAGGGTGCGTGAGTCGCAGTGAGGACTCGCGGACCTCTGATGAGGCGTTGCGCACTGGCGCGACGCGAATGTGGGTGGTGTCACGGGAGGGTGCCTCTCGTCCCAGGCGGGCGGGGGGCATTTACTGTTATGCGCAACAACTATGAAACCTGGTTCCCAGTGGGTTTGATGCGCCGGTCAAGAACGGCAGGTGGTTCCCATTCTGGACCGGTGAGGTGAGCTCCGTGGAGAAGAAAACGTATTACATTACGACGCCCATCTACTATGTCAACGACGTGCCGCACATTGGGCACGCGTACACGACGATCGCTGCCGATGTCGCCGCGCGGTTCAAGCGACTCGCAGGCTATGATGTGTTCTTCCTGACGGGAACCGACGAGCACGGGATCAACGTAGAGCGGGTCGCGCGACAACACCAGCTCACCCCCCACGCGTGGGCCGATCGTGTTGCGGGGGCGTTTCAGACCCTGTGGATCGCACTCAACATTTCCCACACGGACTTCATTCGCACAACAGAGCCGCGGCACACACGGGTAGCCCAGACGATCTTCCAGAGACTCTACGAGTCCGGCGACATCTACAAAGGGACCTACGCGGGGTGGTACTGCACGTCGTGCGAGTCATTCTACACGGAAGGGGAACTCGGCCCGGATCGGACCTGCCCGGTGCACACGGGCCGGAAGGTGGAGTGGACGGAGGAAGAGTCTTATCTCTTCCGGCTCTCCAAGTACCAAGCGTGGTTGCAGGAGCACATCGAGCGCTATCCGACGTCGATCGAGCCTGAGGCGCGGCGCAACGAAGTCCTCGCGTTCATCCGCTCCGGCCTGAAAGACATCGCCGTGAGCCGGTCCACTTTCACCTGGGGCGTCCCGGTCCCGTTCGACCCCCGCCACGTGATCTACGTGTGGATCGATGCCCTCACCAACTACATCACGGCGATCGGATACCTCGACGATCCGAACCGGTTCCGGCAGTACTGGCCTGCGGACGTGCACCTGGTGGGCAAGGAGATCGTGCGGTTTCACGCGATCATCTGGCCGATCATCTTGCACGCAGCAGGGTTGGAGGTCCCCAAGCAGACCTTTGCCCATGGCTGGCTGACGTTCGGCGGGCAGCGCTTCAGCAAGTCACTCGGGATCGTCATTGATCCGGCCGCCTTGACCCAAGGGCTTGCGACAGAATCAGGCGCGGAGCTCGGGGTGGCGGTCGATGCCTTGCGGTACTTCCTGCTGCGCGAGATCCCCTTTGGATCGGACGGGGATTTCAACAAGCCCGCACTCGTCCACCGGTTCAATGCCGACCTAGCGAACGACTACGGGAACCTGTTGAACCGGACGTTGCCCCTCGTGGTGCGCCACTTTGAGGGGCGCGTCCCCCTCCCGGGACCGACGGAGTCGGCCGATACTGCACTTCGAGAGATTGCCACAGTGGTGTCTGGACGACTTGAACGCTACATCGATCGGCTCGAGTTTGGTCGGGCGCTTGGAGACATCTGGCAGGTCCTGGGGGCCGCGAACAAGTACATTGACGAAGCTGCGCCCTGGCAAGGGATTGCGGCCCGCCGAGACCGGGCGGGCACTGTACTCTACAATACCCTCGAAGTCGTTCGGATCGTGACCATCTTGCTCTCACCATGGCTCCCGACCGCGGCCGCGCGGGTCTGGGACCAGCTCGGGATCGAGGCTCCCCTCGCGGCGCAACGCTTGCCAGACACGCAATGGGGAGGTCTCCATTCAGGGACTCGGGTGAAGGCTGGCCTGCCAATCTTCCCACGTATCGAGCCACGAGCTCCGGTCGCAACCGTGGGATCGAAGAAAGGGGATAGTGGTGCCGTGAATCAGATCAAGATTGACGACTTCAAGAAGCTCGACATTCGGGTTGGTGAGGTGCTAGCCGCCACGGTGGTCCCGGGGACGGACAAGTTGATCGAGGTCAAGGTCGATATTGGAGGCGAGGTCCGCACCCTGGCGACAGGGATTGCCCCCAAGTACCGTCCTGAGGAGCTGGTAGGGAAGCGCATCATCGTCTTGGCGAACCTAGAACCCCGTCGGGTGCGTGGGGTCGACTCGCAGGGGATGCTCCTGGCGGCGGAGTGGGACGGGGAACTAGCGTTGCTGACTGTGGAGAGAGACGCGCCCAACGGCGCGAAGATCTCGTAGCCTCACCTCGCTGGCGAGTCCGTCCCTGCGGGCGCCGACCGCGCTGGACGCCCCGCCTGCCTTGCATCCCCGGGGGCCGCGGATGGTAGACTGAAGTCACGTGCTCTTGTTCGATTCGCACTTGCACCTTGACGATGCCGCGTTTGCGGCAGACCGGGATGCCGTGCTCGCTCGCGCGCGGACAGCCGGTGTCATCGGGTTGGTCACCGTGGGGACCAGCGTGAGGTCCTCCCACGCGGCAATCGATCTGGCGGGTGTCTATCCCGAGGTCTATGCAACCGTGGCGATCCATCCCCAGGAGGCCCACACGGCGACGGACGACGCGATGCACGCGCTTCACACACTGGCGACCCACCCCAAAGTCGTCGCCATCGGCGAGACCGGGCTGGACTTTTCGCGGCCTGACCCTCCGCGTGACGTCCAGCGCGAGGCCTTTCGTCGACATATCCACCTCAGTCGCGAACTCGGGCTGCCGTTAATCATCCACTGCCGGGCACCGCACGACGAGCTCTTTGAGATGCTGCAGGGGGCGCTCGTACCATCCGTCGTCATGCACGCGTTCTCCGGCTCAGTGGATTTCGCCGTTGCATGCGTGGCCGCGGGCTATGCAATCTCCTTGGCGGGTCCCGTCACGTTTCACAATGCCCGTGCGACGGCAGACGTCGCGCGGACGGTTCCCCTTGAGCGCCTCCTCGTGGAGACGGATGCCCCCGGGCTGGCCCCGGAGCCGGTGCGGGGGCGGCGCAACGAACCCGCTCATCTTATGTACACGGTGGCCCGCATCGCGGCCCTGCGGGATCTTCCCCCCGATGAGGTCGCGCGCGCGACCAGCCAGAACGCCCAACGCGTCTATCGCGTACCATGAAGATGATGCTTTGTCGCTTGGTGATCACTCTGCTGATGGCCGCGATGGTCGTGGCCCCTATCCGCCCCGCGGCCGCCGCATCGACGGACGAGCAGGAAATTCGCCTCGGCGAAAGCTATGCGCGCCAGCTTGAGGCGAAGTACAAGGTAGTTACCGATCAGGCAGTGGTTGAGCGCGTCAGTCGGATCGGGCGAGCCGTAGCCCGGGTTAGTGACCGTCCGGGGTTGCCCTACACCTACAAAGCTCTTGAGCTCGACGTCGCGAATGCGCTCTCCTTGCCCGGCGGGTTCATCTACGTCACGACGGGGATGTTGTCGTTTGTCCGTTCGGACCATGAACTGGCCGCGGTGTTGGCCCATGAGACCGTCCATGCGGCGCATGGTCACCAGATGGAAATGATCCGACGGAGCAACCAGGCACTCTTTTGGACGGTTCTCCTTGCTGCGTTGACGCGCGAAGCAGCTGTCGTCCTGGGCGCCAATCTCGTCAGCGGCGTGGCGCTGAGCGGATTCTCGCGCGACCTGGAACGTGATGCTGATCTCACTGGGGTCAGCTACCTCGTGAAGACGGAGTATACGCCCGTGGCTATGCTCACGGTGATGGAACGCCTATGGCGCGAAGTGCAATACAGCGCGCAGGGCGATCCCGGCGCGTTCCGCGATCATCCGGTGGCCAGCGAACGTGTGGCCTACATCTTGCAGGACCTGCTCCGCCGGCAGATTCCGCTCAACCGGCGCCTCGCCGCGAACTACCTCCGCGTGACGGATCGCACTGCCACAGAGAAGGGGCAGCCGGTGGGCGAACTGTTCGTCAACGATACGTTAGTCCTGCGACTGCCAGATCCCCCTCGGATCCAGGCGATCGCGGCGCGACTGGATACGTTCTTCAATACGGACCCCCAACCGTTCGAAATTAGTGCCCGGGAAACCGAAAGCGGGTGGGGAGTGTTTGGAGGGACTCGAGCACTCTTCACGCTCAGTTCCGCTGACGCCGCGTTCCTAGGGATCCCCTCGCCGGCAGCCGCCGCGACCGAGCTGACGGCCAAGCTCCGGTGGGTCATTGATCAGGACCAGCGTACGCGCCGTTTCAAAGGCTAGTCTGCTCGATGCAGCTCCATGTCGCTTTCCTCCCCGCCCTGACCGTCCGGCCGCAGGTGAGCATCGTTGTCGATGTCATTCGGGCGAGCACCTCGCTCGTAACGCTCGTCGAGCGGGGCGCTGCCCCGATTTTCATTGCCGCTGATGTTGAGACCGCGCGCCGCCACGCGGCAGGTACGAACGCGATCTTGGCAGGCGAAGAGGGAGGGCTCGCGCCGCTGGGATTCGACTTTGGCAACTCGCCGGTCGAACTCTCGCAGGCTGAACTGCGGGGCAAGGCCGTCGTCTTTGTCACCACGAACGGGACGGCCGCGATTCGGGCGGTGCAGGGGGGCAGTGCGGTCTTCGTAGGAGCATTGCGGAACGGGACCGCCGTGAGTCGCGAGGCGGTGGCACTTGCCCGCGACCAGAGAGCAGATCTAACCATTGTCTGCGCGGGCCGGGTCGGTGCGTTTGGCCTCGACGACGCCTACTGCGCCGGCTACCTTGTGGACCGTGTGCTCCGCGAGGTCACGCCCGCCTGCACGGATGCGGCTGACGCGGCGCTGAGAATATACCGCGGCGAGTCAGATCCGCTGGGTCTATTTCGGTCCACTGCTGCCGGACGCGCTGTCATCGAACTCGGGCTTAGCGCAGACCTCGCCTACTGCGTCGCTACTGATGTCAGCACGGTGGTGCCCCTGGTAGGACGGGAAGTCCTCATGGCAGCGACGTAGGATGCTCGTATGTTCCCCTGATAAACAACGGCGCTTGACATCGAGTGTGCAACAAACGTAGAGTGGAAACCGGCCGTCCGGTTTCTTTAGAATATTGCTGTGGATTGTATCGTTCTTAGGGGTAGTGTTGTGCCAAAGATCAGCACAGAGCATGAACTACGACAGCGCGAGACGATCCTGCAGGCGGCGACGGCGTGTTTTTGCCACAAAGGGTATCACCGAACGACGATTCAAGATATCTGCGACGAAGCCCGCCTCAGCAAGGGGGGCGTCTATACTTACTTCAAATCCAAAGAAGAGATCCTTGGTGCGGTCGTCGAGCAGTCGGGGGCTAGCGCATTCCAGCATGCTGTCGATGTTGCACGGGAAGGCGGCCCGGTTCTGACCAGGTTGGACCGAATCGCCGAAGGCGTCTTGGATCGGTTGACCGCCAAGACCCCCAACACCCATTCACCGCAACTCTCCCTGGAGATCTGGGCGGAGGCATCGAAGAATTCCGAGGTGAAAACCCTGTGCAGTCAGACGTATGAGCTGTGGCGGAAGCTCCTGGGGGATTTGCTGCGGGAAGGGATTGCAACTGGCGAGGTCAAGCCGTGGGTGGATCCGGAGGCCTTCGCGATGCTCCTCGTCGCCTGTTTCGACGGGCTGAGTCTCCAGGAAGGGATCACCCGCGTGAGAGTCGATTGGCAACGAATCACGCAAATGATGCGGCGAGGATTCTCGGAAGGGATCTTAGCCTAGCATACGTGCTGGGCCTCGCGGTGTTTAAGGAGGGATGGCAGTGCGCAGGTGGATCGCAATCGTTTTAGTGGTCGCTGTCATTGGCGTAGGCTGGCGCGTGCTGGGGGGCAGCCGCGGGGCGCCGGCGGCGACGCCGCCCGCGTCGACGGCGGTCCCGGTCGAGGTCAGTCCTGCGGAGACGCAGACCCTCGTGGTGACCGTCGCCGCAGCAGGCAGCACCGAGGCGCTCCTGGACGTCACCGTCAATGCGAAAATCTCTGGGCGCGTGACCGCCGTCCTCGTGAAGGAAGGCGACACTGTCGCGGCTGGCCAAGTGTTGGCGCGCCTTGAGACTGCCGAGTTGCTCGCACAAGTCCAGCAGTCCGAGGCCGGATTGCAAGCGGCGCAGGCACGCCTGCGCATGTTGGAACAAGGTGCCCGTCCACAAGAACGCGCCCAGGTGGAGGGGGCAGTGGCGTTGGCGAAAGCCAACTACGACAGCGCGCGGGCGAATCTAGCGCGCATGCAGATGCTCTACGAGGCCGGGGCGATTGGCAAGGCCCAGCTCGATGCGGCGCAGCTCCAGGTCGAGGCCGCGCGCCAGCAATATGACGCCGCCCGCTCCCAGTGGAGCATGATGGAGACCGGTCCTCGGGCCGAAGAGCTCGACATGGCCCGGGCCCAGGTCGCTCAAGCCCAGGCGGGAGTTGCCTTTGCTCGACTGCAGGCCGCGAACGCCACAATCACGTCCCCATTGGCCGGAACCGTTACCCGACGCTTCGTGGAGCAGGGCGTCTTGTTGTCGGTCTCCGGGCAGGTCGCGCGAGTGGCCCAGATTGATTCCGTCTACGTTGTGCTCGACGTTTCCGAGACGGACCTCGGGGCCGTGCATGTTGGTCAATCAGTCGCGCTCCGCATGGATGCGTATCCCGACAAGCCCTTTACTGGGATGGTGCGCGAGATCGGGCAGGCCGCCGACGGCCGAACGCGCGTGTTCAAGGTCAAGGTGGCGCTTGCCAATCCAGGTCACCTCCTCAAGCCGGGGATGTTTGGTCGGGGCGAGATCACGGTCGGCCGACACGAAGACGCGATCGTGATCCCTCGCGATGCGATTGTTGACCAAGGCGGCGAGAGCGCCGTGTTCGTCGCGGACGCCGGCAAGGCCCAGCTCCGGAAGGTCCGGCTCGGTGTGGTCAGTGGACCGGTGGTCGAAGTGCTTTCCGGACTCGCCAAGGGCGAAAAGGTAATCGTCGGGGGGCAGACCGGCGTAACCGACGGGACTGCTATCACGGTTCGCTAGGGGGAAGGCATGGGGCTTACTCGGTTAGCGATTTCCCGTCCGGTCGTCATCATCATGATGTTTGCGGCGCTGATTGTCCTGGGTGTGCAGTCCTATCGGCTCATGCCCGTGGAGCTCTTCCCGCGTATCGATATCCCCTTCGTCACGGTCGTGACGGTGTATCCGGGCGCGGGCCCGCGGGAGATCGAGACGCTCATCAGCAAGCCCTTGGAGGAGTCCGTTAGCTCGATCAACGGGGTCAAGAACGTCCAGAGTTCCTCCCAAGAGGGGCTGTCCGTCATCCCGGTGGAGTTCAATGTCGGCACCGATCTCGACCGGGCGTCGAACGAGATCCGCAGTCGGTTGGACGCCGCCAGAGGCCGACTACCCCGTGATGTGCAGGCTCCTGTGCTGTTCAAGGCCAGCCTCTCGAGCGTCCCGGTGTTGGTGGTGGGGGTCAGCGGGTCCCGACCCGCCTACGAGGTGCGTCGGCTCGCAGAAGACCGGATCAAAGACCGCCTCGCCAAAGTGACGGGGGTGGCCTCCGTCACGATCGTCGGCGGTCAGGTGCGCGAGATCACCGTCGATGTCGACAAGACCCGCCTTCAGGCTTACGGTCTTTCGATCACACAGGTCGCCCAAGCGCTAAATGCGGAGAACCTCAACCTGCCTGGCGGGGGGATTCGCGAAGGTCGGCAAGAGTACGCTGTCCGGACGGTCGGGGAGTTCAAAAGCCTGGAGGACCTCCTGAGCGTGCAACTCCTCACTCCCCAGGGAGTGCCCGTGCCGCTGCGTGATGTCGCCCGAGTCAGTGCGGGCTTCGCAGAGCGGACAGAACTCTCGCGCCTCAACCGACAAGAAAGCGTCGGGATCGTCATTCAGAAGCAGGCGGACGCCAACACGGTCCAGGTGGTGGATGGGGTCAAGGACGAGCTCGCGCGCCTGCGGCCCGAGCTTCCCAACGACCTGATCACACGAGTCGCCTACGACCAGTCCACGTTCCTCAAGGACTCGCTTGCCGACGTGCGCTTGTCGCTCGCCCTGGGCGCTCTCCTGGCAGTTGCGGTCGTCTACCTGTTCTTGCACAACGTGCGGTCGACCGCAATTGTCGCGCTTGCGATCCCCACTTCTATGCTCGCCGCGTTCACCCCGATCACATTCGCCGGGTTCTCGATCAACATGATGACCTTGCTCGCGCTCGCGCTGTCCACAGGGATTTTGGTCGACGACTCTATCGTCGTCCTCGAAAACATCCATCGACACCTCCAGCTCGGGGAACTCCCCCGCGATGCGGCCCTCAATGGTCGATCGGAGATTGGCCTGGCGGCACTGGCGATCACGTTCACCGATGTGGTGGTGTTCGTCCCCATCGCGTTCATGGGAGGCATCGTGGGGCAGTTCTTCCGGCAGTTTGGCCTGACCGTGGCGACGGTGACGTTGTTCTCCCTGTTGGTGTCGTTTACCCTCACCCCGATGTTGGCATCTCGCTGGTTTGGCCGCCGACAGCGGAGTGAGGAGACCGCCACCCGGCCCGGGATTGGGGCTCGGATCTTTCGACGCTTCGACGCTTTCTATGACCAGCTTGATCATCGCTACCGTGGGGTCTTGGCCTGGGCGCTTGATCATCGCTGGGTTGTGGTGGGGTTGGGCGTTGCTGCCCTCTTGCCCGCATTGCTCGCCGCGGGGTTCCTAGGATTCGAGTTTCTCCCGGGTTCCGATCAGGGCCAGTTCACCGTGACCATCGAAACCCCGGCGGGGACCAACCTTGCGACGACCAATCGGGCGGTTGCCCAGGTCGAAGACCTGCTCGCCTCGCAACCCGAAGTGGAATCCCTCTTCACGACAGTGGGGTCGACAGCCGGCGCCGTGAGCTTCGGATCGAGTCGTCAGGGCACCAATACCGCCAACATCTCGGTCACCTTGATCGACAAGGCGCAGCGTTTGCGCTCGGATCAGCAGCTGATCGCGGCGCTACGCCCTGTCGCTGCGGGCGTGCCGGGGGTGAAGACGCGGTTCGAAGTTGCCAGTTTCGGCGGGACCGGAGCGCCCGTCCAGCTCGGATTGTTGGGCGACGACTTCGACACGTTGAATCGGGTAGCTGGCGCGGTCGCGGAACGAGTGAAGCGCGTCCCGGGAACGCTCGATGTCGATACGTCGTGGCGGGTTGGCCGCCCCGAACTGCAAGTGCAAGTCGATCGGTTGCGTGCGGCGACCATGGGGATGTCCACCGGGATGGTAGCGGCAACGCTGCGCACGGCCATTCAGGGGGCGACCGACACGAAGTTCCGGACAGGAGGCCAGGAGTATGATATCCGAGTCCGGCTCCCCGAGTCTGATCGGCGAGCCCCTGAGGATGTCGCGGGGATCCTGCTCGCGGCACCCGACGGCCGTCCCGTCTATGTCAAGGACGTGGCCAAGGTGACGCTGGCGACAGGGCCGACCGAGATCAGCCGGCGAGACCGGCAACGGATGGTCGTCGTGAGCGCCAGCTTGGCCCCTGGGTACAGTTTCGGGAACGTACAACGGGATATCACCCGCCTGATTGCCGACGTCCCGCTTGCAGGCCTCAGCTTGCGATGGGGGGGACAAGCGGAGCAATTGTCGGAGAGTAGCGGGCAGCTGGGCCAGGCGCTCCTCTTGTCGATTATTCTAGTCTACATTCTCATGGCGGCGTTATTTGAAGGGTTCCTGAGTCCGTTCATCATCATGTTCTCGCTGCCGATGGCATTGGTCGGGGCGATCTTAGGCTTGCTCCTGGGGGGCAAGACGCTGTCGATCATTTCGATGATCGGGATCATCATGCTCGTTGGGTTGGTCACCAAGAACGCCATCTTGCTTGTCGACTACACGAACACACTCCAAGCGCGCGGACACAACCGCCGCGACGCTATCCTGGAAGCCGGACCGACACGGTTACGGCCGATTCTGATGACTACCCTGGCGATGATTGCCGGGATGACCCCCACCGCCCTGGGGTTGGGACCGGGCGCGGAGTTCCGTTCCCCCATGGCAGTCGCGGTGATTGGCGGCCTGATCTGGTCAACCCTCTTGACGCTCGTGGTGATCCCCGTCGTGTACACGTTTGTCGACGACCTGACGCAGTTCGCGGGGCGCGGATTCCGCCGCCAGCGGCTCGAGGTCAGTCCGTGAAAATGCTGCTGGTCATCTACGAAGCGGGCATCGACGAGGATCTGCGCGGCGTCCTCGATGAGGCGCACGTGGCTGGGTACACGAAACTCACCGGCGCCACGGGGACAGGGCACAAAGGTCACCGGTTTGGGACACAGGTGTGGCCCGGCACGAACAACTTGCTCTGGATCGCGTTGCCGGAGAGCGAGGTCGCGGGACTCCTCAAACGCCTCACCGATCTCAAAGGATCGTACCTCAAACCGCCCGCCCTGCAGACTTTCATCTCGCCCGTAGACGCCGTCGGGTAGATCCTCTCTCGCGGCGCTGCTGTTGTATGGGAGGAGCTGCTCTCCGCGATCTCCGCAACCCTGACCGGGTACTCCGCCGTTCTCATCCGCTGCTGAGATCGACTGCCGGATGCGTCCCCGCACGGATCACGCGCTCAGTTGAGGCGACAGGGAATGGTCCAAGGTCAGTAGAGGGCTGGTGCACAAGTTGTGAGAAGATGAGGGAGGCTGGGGGATTCGACGACACATTGGGAGGGTGCCGATGATCAAAGAGTTCAAGGAATTCGCCATGCGTGGGAATGTCGTGGATCTCGCGGTCGGGATTGTGATGGGCGCCGCCTTCGGACGGATAATCACTTCCCTCATCAACGATCTAATCATGCCCCCCATCGGTCTCCTGCTCGGCGGGGTGAATTTCGCGGACCTCTTCATCAACCTCTCCACCAAGGCGGCCCCTACGCTCGCGGCCGCCAAGGCCGCGGGGATCCCGACGATCAACTACGGCCTCTTTCTTAACACAGTGCTCGATTTTCTCGTCGTGGCGTGGGTCATCTTCCTCCTGGTGCGACAAGTCAACCGGCTTCGTCATTCACCGGAGGTCGCCCCGACGACCAAGGAATGCAAATACTGTCTTTCGCCGGTTCCGCTCAAGGCGACGCGATGCCCCCATTGCACCTCCGAGCTTCGCGCAGCCTAGTCCGCGTTCCCGTGCCCGATGAGGCGGTCAACGCGGCAAGACGCCAATGGGAAGGTCACACGAGGCCTCAGGACTTCTGGCGGCCGGACAACCCCGGCGGGAATACGCGCGGCCATAGCGAAAGGGGCCCAGCATGATTGCCTGGACGCACCCGCTGGAACGCGTTGGCCGAGTCGTCCTCGAGATGCTAGAACAGGCCGGGGGCATGATGACGCTCCTTGGCCGGACCGCGCGCTGGGTGATGCGAGGCACCCTCGAACCGCGGGAGACGCTTCAGCAGATGGCACGCGTCGGGGTCGACAGCCTGCCGATCGTGGTCGTCACCGGGACGTTTGCCGGAATGGTGCTCGCGTTCCAGACCGTGGATCAGCTGATTCGCTTCGGGGCCGCCTCGGTGGTCGGGGGCGCCGTCGCGGTCGCGCTGGCCCGTGAAGCCGGACCGGTGTTCACGGCGGTGACCATGGCCGGGCTGATTGGTGCTGGCTTCGCCGCGGAAATCGGGACGATGGCCGTCACCGAGCAAATTGATGCGTTGCGAGTTCTGGCTACCAACCCAGTCCGATTCCTTGTGGTCCCCCGGGCCCTCGCGGGGATCGTCATGCTTCCCCTGTTGACCGTGTTTGCCAACGTGACGGGGTTGTTGGGCGGGTTGGTGGTGGCTGCACTTGCCGGGGTGGAGACAACGACCTACGCTGGATCAGTCCTGCGGTTCATGACCGCGCACGACTATCTGAGTGGATTGGTGAAGGCGGGCCTCTTTGGCGCGATCATCGCTCTGGTCGGATCGTACCAAGGCCTGTCGACTCGTGGGGGCGCTGCAGGCGTGGGCCGGGCGACTACGAGAGCCGTGGTAACCGCGATCGTCCTTATCTTGGTCTCGAACTATTTTCTGGACTTGTTGCTCTTCTAGGGGATGGACGCGCCGGTCGTTCAAGTCCGCGATCTCCACAAGCGCTTGGATCATACCGTCGTGCTGCGCGGCGTCTCCTTTACGGTGGAGCCGCACGAAGTCTTCGTGATCATGGGGCACAGTGGTGCGGGGAAGAGCGTGCTGCTCAAGCACCTGGTGGGGCTCCTGCGGCCCGATGCTGGGGAAATTTTCATCTGGGACACCCCCGTGCATGCCCTCGAGGAGGACCAACTCGACGGGCTACGGCGGCGTGTCGGAGTGGTCTTCCAATCGGGGGCGCTCTTCGACTCGTTGACCGTGGGTGAAAACGTGGCATTTCCCCTCCAGCGGCACCGGCAGCTCGACGAGGCCGCAATCCACGAGGCTGTTGCAATACGCCTCTCCCTCGTGGATTTGAGCGGGAAGGAAGACCTCATGCCGGCCGTGTTGAGCGGGGGGATGCGGAAGCGGGTGAGCATCGCCCGAGCATTGGCGCTCAACCCCGAGATCATCTTCTATGACGAGCCCACCAGCGGCCTCGATCCACCGACCGCGCGAGCAGTGGATGCTCTGATCCGGCGATTGCGCATCTACTTGGGGGTGACCTCCGTTGTCGTGACCCACGATCTCGACACCGCGTTTGGGATCGCTGATCGGATCGCCGTGCTCGGCGGTGGGACGTTGATTGCGGTGGGGACGCCCCAAGAGATCCTTGCTGATCCTCGGCCTGAGATTCGGCGGTTCCTCACGCCCCGCGCCTTCGCGCACGTCGCCCCCACACATGACACTCTGGGAGGTGTGTAGGCTATGAGTTCCCAAGCCCGTGTCGGGTTGGTCAGCATCCTCGCGGTTGTGGTTGTGGTGGGGATGCTCACGGTGCTCCGCGGGGGGATCGCGCTGCGCCGGCAAGGCTATGAGCTGACGATCCGGTTCACGGACGCGGCAGGGGTGACCGTGGGCACTCCAGTCCGGATGGCGGGCGTCGGTGTCGGGGAGATCAAGACCGTTACGCTGTCCCCGGACCACCAGGCTCTCATGACCGTCATGATTCATGCCGGCGTGAGCATCCCACAAGGGTCGCATTTCATCGTGGCGACCACCGGATTCCTTGGAGATCGGTTCATCAGCATTAGTCCCGGGCGCAAGGACGCTCCCGCCCTGGCCGCGGGCGCGGTGGTGCAGGGCGATGAACCATTCACGCTTGAGGGGCTGGAGAAGCGATTTAGCGATGTCGCAGACAAAGTCGAACGGCTCGTCGACAACCTCAATCGGATCGCAGGCGATCCGGAGGTGCAGGATAGCTTGAGGCAGGTTCTGCGCAATGCGAATGAGGTCACGTTGATCGTGCGGCAGGCGGCGCTCACCGTCGAGCAGACCACGCGACACGTTCAGCGGTTGGTCGATTCAGATGTCGTGGTGATGGTGTCCGACTTGCGGCGCGTCTCCCGCAACATGCTTGAGACGTCCGCGCAGCTGCAAGCATTTGTCGACGCGACGGTTGCTGATGGTTCTGTGGCGAAGGATGTCCGGGAGACCGCGGCATCCCTCCGCGATGCGAGCGAGCGCATTGCGCGCATGGCCGCCGACCTCCAAGGGGTGGTCAACCAGGAGAACGTCGGGAAGGCTCGGGAGATGGTCGAGAACGCCCGTGAGACTGTTCGCGAGGCCCAGACGGTCGTGCACCGCGCCAACGCGATCGTCGAACGGGTGGATCACCTCGTTCCCGCCGAGCTTCGCGCGCCCGATCTTCGTCTTGACTACGAAGTGTGGTACGCGGCGCAGCATGCCGGTCACGGGATCGATGTCACGCTCTTCCCCGAGGCCGGGCGCTTCTACCGGCTGGGGCTCCATGACATCGGCGCTACGAACGGCTTCGTCTTACAAGTCGGCCAGCGACTTGATGCCGGGCTAGCTTGGAGGGCAGGGGTCTTCGAGTCGCAGATCGGGCTCGGTTTGGACTACCGCCTGGCTGAGCCGCTCTGGCTTAACCTTGACCTCTACAACCCCAATCAACTCACCTTGGACGTGCTCGGTCGATACCAAGTCGCCCCCAACTGGCGGATTGCGCTTGGTGAGAAAAACCTTCTCCGTCAGCCGACTGTGTTCTTCGGTATCGGGTTCAACTACTAGCGCTTTGAGGGCGACCCGCCGTCTCTAGGTCGCTTTTTGACGGCGACCACACTTCTTGAGACGGCCCTCTCTGTACCGCGTCCCAACCTCCCTGTGGGGTCTCCCCACGACCGCTCGAGGCCTGTGCCCCTCCGTTTTCCGCACCGTTCGCGCTTCTGGCCGTCGTTAGGGCGCGTCGCCCGTGGGCTCATAGAGGCCTCGGAGCGGGAGTCATCGCGGTCGCGGGAGCGAGCCGCTGAACCCTGCGGTTCCAAGGTGTCTTAGAGCACAGTCGTGATGTGACTTCCGCAATCGTAGGAGCCCGGGTGGACCTCTATGCTGGGGGCAACCAAATGCCGGGCACGGATCTTGCTAGTGTTGATGCCCAACGAGAGGAGAATCAATCATGCCAGCATTTGAAGTGTGGCAAGCCCCGGGAGGGAAGGTCTGGGCAGGTCTAGATCAGGAAGAGGCGCTCCTGACCGCGCTTCAGCATCGCCACGCGGGCGTCCTCATTGAGGTGGCGGAGATCTTCGATTTGTTGGGGCAGCTCCGCCCTCGTTGCATCGCAACCTTTGACGATCGACAACCCTCAGAAGCCTCAAGATGAGGGCGCGCACTCTGGCCGCGGTGTGGGGGACGGTTGGGTCGCGTACGGATGAGCCTATCAATTGACGGTGGTGGTCCCGCATCCGTGGTTGCCTCCGAGCGGTGGCGTCGCTCACACGTTGAGAAAGGTAGGACCTGCCCACTGCAGGAGGGGATGTAATCTTCCACGAAGCGCCCCAGCATGCCCTCCGATGGGCGAGAACTCCTGAAACGAGTGCCACTTTTCACCCACCTCCAGGGAGCCGAACTGACCGAACTCAGTAAGCACTTGGCACGACGTTCCTTTCATCGGAATACGATGATCTTCCACAAAGATCAAGCGGGGGATGCGCTCTATATCGTTGAGTCTGGTCGGGTTCGGATCTTCCTGGCCGCAGAGAGTGGGGATGAATTCACCCCGCGCGCAATCGAAGCTGGAGAGGTCTTTGGGGAACTCGCGCTGCTTGACGGGGCTCCGCGCTCGGCGAGCGCAGAAGCCGTTGAGGACACCGTGACCTACACGCTCAGTCGTGACGAATTCCAACGATACCTCGCCACCGCTCCCCAGATGGCGGTGGCCCTCCTCAAGCTCCTTAGTACCCGGCTCCGGGAGCTCACCGAATACGCCGAGAGTCTCGCTTTTCTCAACCTCGAGGCGCGGCTGGCGAGAACCCTCCTGCAACTCGGGAAGCGGCACGGGGTGCAGGCGGGCGGGGTGGAGATTCACATTGACAACCTCACGCAGACTGCGCTCGCCTCGATGATTGGGGCGACGCGGGAGCGGGTGAATCGCGCGCTCGCCACCTTCCGGTCGCAGGGCCTTATCGAACTCCGTGGCAAGAAGATTGTTCTTCTCGATACCGACCGTCTTCAGCAGCGAGTCTACTGACTCGCCCCGCAGGGCCACGGGCGGACACCGCGCAGTTTGGTGGCCCCCCCGCGTCGAGCGGGCGGGGCTGAACCGCATGCGTATCTGCGCGGTCTGCTCCCATCCGCGTGAGGTCACTTCGATCGACGCCCCAGGTCTGCAGCTATGGCCAGGGGGGAACGTCTGTGATGTGAAACACGCACTCTTGGCGCTATTGCTGGCGGCAGGTGTCCTCTTCCCCGGGGCGGTGCAAGGCAGTTCGCTCGCGGAGCACCGCACGCTCGTGGTAAGCGGACAACCTGTGTCCGTGACCGTTGTTCGGTTCTCGCTATCCCGCTACCGCATCGGCGTCTCGCTTGCCGGTCCCCATGTCGCGGATAATGCCTTCTTGCTTGATATCGCAGCGCGGGCGAGGGCCCTGTGCGCCATCAACGGGACGTTCTTGGCCGCCTACACTGGGGAGACGGGGGAGCCGTATGGAACCCTTGTCATCCAGGGGAAGGTGCTCCACCTGGGTGCGGTGGGCACGCGGCTGGACGTCTTCCCCAGCGGCCGAGTCCGTCTGACGCGTGAGGGACTGCAAGTCCGCGGAGCGTTGGATGGGAGTTATGGCTACCCTGCAAATTGGTACGCCTACAACATCAACCAGACGCCCTCCCCCGGCGGCACAGGAGCATACCTGTTCACTCCGGAGCGCGGTCGTAGTTTGGGCTTCCGCGCGGAGATGGCCATCGTAGTCCGCCAAGGCCATGTGGTGGGGCTCGCGCGCGGCCAAGATGTTTCAATTCCTCCCGATGGGTTCATCCTCGTGCTGCAAGGACGTGAGGTCGACGTCCAAGGATGGAAGTTCGGTGTCGGCCGGCGCATCGAGTACCAAGTTGTGTACAATGGCGCTTCGTTGGATGCTCTCTATAGCCTGGGGGCAGGTCCAAGGTTAGTCGAGGCAGGACGGGTCAGCGTCAACCCGAGCGCCGAGGGGTTCCAGGAGGCCAAGATCTTGTCGCTCCGCAAAGCGCGGTCAGCGGTGGGTTTCACCGATGCGGGAGAAGTTCTCCTTGTTGCCATGGATCGGGCCACCGTGACCGAAGCGGCGAAGGTGATGAGAACGCTCGGCGCGGGGGAGGCGATGAATCTTGATGGCGGGGCTTCAAGCGGACTCGTGTGTGATGGGGCGTACCTCGTGCGACCCGGCCGCGCGGTGGCGAATGCGCTTGTCCTCTGGCCGAAGGAGCGCTGACGCTCCGCCACGTTCCTGTTGGGTGGGCGGCGTCAGATCGTCGCGGGTGGTGTTCTAGGGAGGGATATCATGGGCTGGAGATGGTGGCTCTTTCTCATTCTGGTTGGCGTCGCCGTGTGGCGATTCTACTTGATCCTGGTCGACTTGTTCAACACGTTGCCACATTCCGGACCTCTTTGATCCACGGGCGCCCCGGTCCAAGATCGGTCGAAGCGCCTTCTATCCCCGTATAAGCTACACACCATGTGCCGGAGGATCGGACAAATGTCAAGGTGGTGGATCATCGCTGTTGTCTGCGCGTTTCTTCTTGGCAGCGGCGTGATCGTCGCAAAAGTCCATGTCAAGCTCGGGCCGGTCACGCTGGGGGGACCCATCTCAGGACAGGAGGGTGTTCTCACGTTGAGGGGACAGGGTGACAACTTTCCAATATTCCCCGACGAAGAGACTCTCTTGGATCTGATGCGCGCACAGGCGCGGCACGATGAGTCCGCCGAGAACGCTATTCTCGATCGTGCCGCCGCTCACGGCGCGTTTATCGTTCGGCCTGGCATCAAAGTGCGGATCCTGGAGCGGCGGCACACCTCGCGGTGGGAAACGGTCCGCGTGGAGATTCGCGAGGGCGGAGCCATAGGAAAGGCGGGATGGACTTTTGCCGAGCTTGTTCGGTATTGACGCACGGCGGTCCACGCTGTAACCGGCGACTTTGTTTGATGAGCAGGAAACCTTCGATGGCCTGTTGCAGTGGATAAGCGTTGGCTTTCTCGCTAGGTTCTGAAGAGGGTGGAATTGCGAACACCCGCTTGGGGTGCGGGTTGGCGCGCCCGGAGGGATTTGAACCCCCGACCTACGGCTCCGGAGGCCGACGCTCTATCCGCTGAGCTACGGGCGCGCGCGCTGTGCCTTCGATTATAACAATGCGCGCACGTGGCGACAACAAAATGGCGGTTGCGGCGCGTCGCGGCGCCGGATACCATCACGTGACGATGACCGATGCTCGGGGACGCGTCCTCGCGTACGCCGAGGCCGTCGGCGTTCGCCGTCTCCATGGGCGGGAGGGGACAGTCGGGCTCCGGGGCATTACTGTCGCTCCTGATGCGGTGGGGCGTCTGTTCTCGACCCACCTGCCCGAACTCCGGATTGCTACGCATGGCGTCACGCGGATGCGCCTCCGCGAGGTCCGCCTCGCGTTCGTGGTGGGTGAAGAGCGCGTCGCGACGGGGGAACGCGCCTATAGTGCGGCGATCGGGGTGTTTCGCTCCCTCGTTCCCATCCGCCCGCGGCCCCCGCACAGGAAACTCTTAGCCATGGACCGAATCCGCCTTCATGGCAGCAACCGATGACGATGCCCCCCCAACCTGCCCCTTCTGCGGTCGGCCCGCCGAACCCCTGGGATCCTGCAAGCTCCTTTGTCGGTTCTGCCGACGCCTGATTGGGACCTGTGGCGACTAGGCCTCAGCCAGACCACGTCGGGCGGGTTCTGCGACGGTCTACCTACCGCACTCCCCTGGGCATAGTTCCTGCTAGATGTGCGAACTGAGGGGGTTGCCCGCCAATTTACCCGGCCGGGGCAAGCGCCTCCGCGCACCCCAAGTGAGGTGACCTGTGGAAGAAGCGTCGGAAATCGAACTGTCGTTACTCAGCGGGTTTATGCACGATCGGTACCTGTTAGGCCGGGCCACCGAGGTCGGATTCCGCGGGGACCTGATGCCCCATGCGCTGGGCCGAAACCTCGCCCGAGTTCTCATTGAGATCAGTGAGCAGAAAGATACGGCTCTCGAGCCGCTCGTAGTCCGGGGCGTCTTAGTGGAACGCGGGCTCATGACCCCCGAGATGCGGAAGTTCTACGAGTCCGTTGTCGCGACGCCCGAGCCCGATGCGGCTCAGGTCATCGCCTATGTCGACCTCCTCAAGGCCCGCGCGAGCCGGCTCAGGCTGGTCGAGATCGGGACGCGGATTTCCAACTACCTCGAGGACCGGTCCGACGGGGCGGATGTGGTCGACTTTGTGGGGTCGCTGATTCCGTCACTGATGGACCTCCAGCAACAGCGGCTGGCGCGGTCAAGCCGCACGGCGGCCGAAATCGCCGGGGGGATTGTGAAAGAGATCACTGGCGGGATGATGGGCGCCCTGCTAGGGTACTCGATCTCACCCTTCGATCGGTTGAACGACGTCCTCTCGGGGCTCCGCCGCGGATTTTACTACGGGCTCGCCGGCGCTCCCCGCCGCGGCAAGACCAACATGGGGCTGGAACTTGCCGCGACTGTGGCGGCGGAGCACAAGATCCCCGTACTCTACTACTCCTGGGAGCAAACGAATCGCATCCTCCTTGCTCGCCTGTTGGCCAAGGAGATCCTCATTAACCCAGCGACGCTCCTATCGCGGGAAGCGAACAACCCGCGGGTCCAAGAACGCCTCCGATCCGCTTGGCCCAAGCTGGAGACGCGCCTCGGGAACCTGTTTATCATTGAGGCTGGGCGGGTCGATACCGTCGAGCGGATCAAAGCGCGAGCCCATAACGCGATGCATACGTTCCAGACCGAAGAGTGTGCGATTTTCATCGACTACCTCCAGCGGGTTCCGTTGGACGAGCAGATCCAGGACGACAAGTCCCGCACGGACATGATCTCGGCGAAACTTGCCGATTTGAGTCTCGAACTGGCATGTCCCGTCTTCGCGATCTCCCCCCTTGATAAAGAAGGGTGCCGGATGGACGAGCGACCGACGGAAGACGTCTCGATGTACTCGCGCCCCACGATGCACCACTCCGTCGGCAGCGGCGACCTTGAGTATGACCTCGACGTCGCCATGGTCTTGGTCAAGGACTGGGTGGCGACGAAGAACCTCGAAGACTTGCTCAAGACCGAAGCCAAGTCGGGCCGGGGAGATATCGAGCATCTGCCTCGGATCGACATGCTCGACCTCCACCTGGATAAGAACCGGGACGCGCCTGACAACGTTGCGAACACGATCCAGTTTGCTTTCTTCGTGAGCCTGAACAAGTTCGTCGAAGTGGGCTACAAGACTGACGAACAGTTCACCACCGGGTTCAGAGACTTCGCGAAGATGCAGGAAATTGTCGAGCAGCTGCGTCAAGACGGTCTCCTAGCTGCCGTCTAGATCGGGCGATTCCCCTAGGACGCCAGGGCTGACGGTCTCGCGCGCGTGTTGCAGATGCGTGGGTGCCTGCGTTAGCCTACCCGGCATTTACGTGTCTTGCACGCTACGAGAGACGCGCTCTTGTAGCCCCGAAGACTGAGGTCCCGCTGCTTTGCGAGCCCACTTCAATCCCACCTGCCTCTGGACCAGAGGTGAGGAGGGCTCTTTCGGCCAGTTGTGGAACCCCCGGGCAGCACCCCCTGTCGAGGAACGTGCGCTCTCCGCTGAGCGCAAGTTCCTCATGGCGAGCGGTCTGACGAGGTGACAGTGCTAGCGCTGCATGCCCATCGTGGTCTGATTGCCGCAACCGTTCTCGCGAATGTGGCGCTCGCCGTGTGGGCGTTTCTCGTCCACCTACAGGGGCGACGGATCGTGAGCAGAGAGTTCTGGACCGTCCTCTTGATCGCCGTCGCGGTCATGGCGCTCCAAATGGCGGCCGGGATAGTGTTGACCGTAGCGGGAACTCGGCCGCGCACCTGGCTCCATTTCCTCTATGCCGTGCTAGTGGCGAGCGTCGCGATGTACCAGTTCGGGCTTCGCCCTGGTGGGTTCGTGCGCTCGCGGCATGCGTTCTGGATGGGACGCGACCCCCATTCGCCTGCTGGACTCGTGCTCATCTGTCTCCTCCAGGCGGCCCTCATGGCACGCGCCTTCACGACCGGGGCATTTGGTAGATGACCCCGCTGCTCGCGCACGTCCCGCCAAGATCTCCCCTCGGCCGACTCCAGGCCAGCGAGAGGACCTGACCCGATGCCTACGCGATGGCCGAAGCAACAACGTCTCATCCGGGACGTCCGGGACCTCCTGCAGCGGGAGTTTGGTTGCCAAGACGCGTGGGTCGTCCAGGCCGGGGGACGGTGTCGCCTAGAAGTCCGCGTCGATGGGCGGCAGCTGCTCTTGATGGACTATCCGGAAGAGGAGTTCTGGGCACGGTTCTACATGCCCGTGGAGCGCGAACGGGTGCACCTCGGGGAACGAGTGGTGCAGTTCCTGCAATGGCGGAAGCCCGCCGCCGACCTCGTGGCGTTGCTTACCCCGTACTGGCTGCAACACGTGGGGGAGCGGCCCCACGGACCAGGGCGGCGCCCAGCAAGATGAAGCCAATCGTGAGAGCGAAGATGGGACGCACCCCCAGAAGCGGGATGAGAAGCCCGGCGAGGAACGGCGCGATCGCGGCCCGGACTCCGACGAAGGTGTTGTAGATCCCGACGTAGCGCCGGACCTGTCCCGGGGGCGCGTACTGCAAGACGGCGGTCAACCAGCCCAGATCGATTCCTGCTGATGTCAGCCCATCAGTGGTCCCGGCAAAGAGAACGACCCATGGCGTCCACGCGAGCAGGTAGACGAACGGCGTCAACGCCGAGATGAGGAAGACGCGCAGCACCGCGCCCGTGGCCGTTCGCTGATCGATCAATCTCCCCCAGTACGCATACGAGACCAGCCACATCCCCGAGGTCGCCGCGCCCAGCAGACCGACCTGGAAGTTTGACGCCGCGAGGACATCCACCAAGAGGATCGGAATGGCCGGGGCCATGAGCCAGGCGCCGAATCCAAACGCAAAGAACCCCCCGAGGAAGCGGCGAAAGGCCTGGTCTTCAAGGAGGATCCGCGCAGTCTCGGGGAGGCGGATCGGTTCGGTTTCCTCCACCACAGGGGGCACCTGCATGCGTCGGAACACCAGGGAGCTGCCAATGCCAGCGACTGCGGCCGCCGCAAAAATCCACTGGAAGGGGACGAGTTGCATGAGACGTCCTCCAACCAAGGAAGCGGCCATCCATGCCACGGCCATGCCGACGCGCACCCTGCCCATGATCCGCCCGCGGACATCATCAGGATAGGCCGATCGCATGACCTGAGCGTAGCCGAGCGTGCTGATTGACACGATCGCATAGTAGAGGACAATGAGCCCGACATAGACCGTGGCCCCATGCACCAATGGCATGAGGAGGAACAACGACCGGCCGATCAGTGTGGGATAGACGACAACGGCGACCGGATGCCGCATGCGAACGAGGTTGACCATCCACAGGGACAACACGAGAACGATAGCGGATGCGGCGACCAGGAGGGAGATCGCCAGCGGCGGCGCCCCCAGGCGGCGCCCCATGACGGCGACAAATGGGACCGTCAGCCCGCTGAAGAGCCCGAAGAGGATCCCAGCCAGAAAATCGGTCCTGGCGCTCGCCCTGACGGCCGGAGAGCTTGGCGGAAAGTAGCGGTCAAGAAACGACATGTGCGACGTGGTGCCCGGACCTCGCCAGCGACGATTCGGTAGACCGGATGCCCCTTCCTTGTGCCCGCGACGGCGTCGCGGAGACCACCCAGGAAGACGTCCGGGAGGTCCCGAACCCCATAACAGACTCTTCCCACATGCGGTACGCAATTCTATCCGATGTGCATGGGAATCTCGAGGCTTTGGAGGTCGTGCTCGCCGACATCCTCGCCCGCAGCCCGGAAGGCATCGTGTGCTTGGGCGATTTTGTCGGGTATGGACCCGATCCCAATGAGTGCGTCGAGACCCTTCGCCCTCACCTGGTGGGGGCGGTGGCAGGAAACCACGACCTCGCCGCGCTTGGCGAGGTCGATATTGCCACGTTCAACTCTTTCGCGCAGGCGGCGATTCTGTGGACGCGTGACCAGCTCACCGTCCCCGTTCGTGCGTACCTTGAGGGACTGCCCCGTCAGATCGTGCCCAACGGGTTCGTCGCGGTTCATGGGAGTGTACGTGATCCCGTCGAAGAATACATCCTCGATCCCGCGACAGCGGCAGCGAATTTTCAAGCTGCGGACTTCCACCTGTGCGTCGTGGGACACAGCCACGTCCCAGCCGTCTTTGTCGCGGAGGAGGGACGGGTGAGCGGAGTCCCCTTGCCCCCGGACCGTCCACTTCACTTGGACGAAGGCCGTCGCTACATCGTGAACGTCGGCAGCGTGGGGCAGCCGCGCGATGGCGATCCGAGGGCGGCCTATCTCTGGTATGATGGGGCGGCGCAAGTGGCGTCGCTCATTCGGCTGGAGTACCCGCTCGAAGTGACGCAGACGAAGATGATGAAGGCGGGGCTCCCGTCGATGCTGGCGGAACGTCTCGCGGTTGGCCGCTAAGCGCCACGATCGTCGACTGTCCGGGCAGGCCCTGGGCCTTCCGCCCGTGGCAGCCGACCGCGCACAAGCCAAGGGGAGGCCACGAGGATGAGCAGAGGAAAACGGAAGATCACGAGCAAAGATCTGCTGGCTCTGCGATGGGTGAGTGATCCCCAGCTCTCTCCAGATGGATCTCGGCTTGCGTTCGTGCAGACCGAGGTCGCTCCCGATGGCGACGCCTACTACTCCCACTTGTGGGTGATCCCCCCCGCTGGAGGGTCGGCCCGTCAGTTCACCGCCGGGAAGCATCGGGACTCCCAGCCGCGATGGTCACCGAATGGACGGTGGATTGCTTTTCTCTCTGACCGCGACGCGGTCAAGCCAGAGCCGGGCGCGAAGCGGGCCAAACAGATCTACCTCATCCCCTCCGATGGCGGCGAAGCGCGCTCACTGACCAGCGGGACGAGACACCCCAGCGATCTGGTCTGGTCACCTGATGGGCATACGCTGGCGTTTGTTGGTAAGCCCGAGATTCCGAAAGAGGCCGACAAGAGAGATGTTAAGGTGATTACCCGCGGCCGGTACAAGTTTGACGGTGAGGGGTTCTGGGATGGGCGGTACAAGCACGTCTTCGCCATTCCGGTTTCCGGCGGGGAGGTCCGCCAAGTCACTGAGGGCGAGTTCGACCATGGTGACCCAGCGTGGTCTCCCGACGGCCAATGGATCGCGTGCGTGGCTAACCGGACGCCAGAGGGGGACTTCACTAATGTCTCGGACGTGTGGGTTGTCCCTGTCGCCGGCGGGGAGCCCCGGCGACTGACGCAGTCAATCGGGCCCTGCTCAACGCCAGCCTGGGCGCCAGATGGAAGGTTCGTGGCGTACTTTGGGCATGACAACGCCTGCATGGGCGCAACGAACACGAACCTGTGGGTCGTGTCCCTCGAGGGAGGGACGCCGACGAACCTTACGGCGATGCTTGATCGGAGCCTCGGGCACCACCTCTTAAGTGACATGCGGTCACATCCCAAGCTGGGGGGCCCGATCTGGTCCGCGACGGGGACGCACCTGTTCTTCCTGATCGCTGACCGAGCCACGGGCCAGCTCGGAACCGTCGACGCCCGTGGCCAGGGCGGCGTGCGGGTGCTGACGTCTGCGCGGCGCGAGATCTTTGGGCTCTCGTTTGACCGGACTCGCCAAGTTGTCGCCCTCGCGGTCTCCGATCCCCTGACGCCTGGAGACCTCTGGGCAGGACAGCTGGCCGCCGACCCCGCTCCGATCACCAACGAACGTCGTCTCACCGCCGTGAACCAGCCCTTGCTCGAAGGGTTGCTCCTGAGTACCCCGGAGAGGTTCGAGTATGCGGGAGCCGATGGCTGGCCGATTGAGGGGTGGGTCCTGAGGCCAGTCGATTTCCGCGACGGTGTCCAGTACCCAACCGTACTCGAGATCCATGGGGGACCACACGCCGCCTACGGCGAGGCGTTCTTTCACGAGTTTCAGCTGCTCGCGGCAGAAGGCTATGTCGTTGTCTACACGAACCCGCGGGGGAGCCAAGGCTACGGCCAGAAGTTTACAGCTGCCACACGGCACGATTGGGGCGGGAAAGATTACGAAGACATCATGCGGGGGCTAGATACGGCGATTGAGCGTTTCCCCTTCATTGACCGGAGTAGGTTGGGGGTGGCGGGCGGCAGCTACGGCGGGTACATGACGAACTGGATTATCGGGCACACTGATCGGTTCAAGGCGGCAGTGACGATGCGGTCCATCTCGAATAATCTCAGCCAATGGGGGACGAGCGATTTCTCATTCATGAAGGGGTTCTGGGAATTCCCTGGCGACCCCTGGGAGAATGTGACCTGGTACTGGGAGCGATCGCCGCTTGCGCACGTCACAGCGATCAGGACCCCATTGCTCATCCTGCACAGTGAACAAGACTTGCGCTGCCCGATTGGGGAAGGGGAGCAGTTGTTCATTGCGCTGCGGAAGCTGCGGCGCGAAGTGACCATGGTGCGGTTCCCTAATGAGCCCCACGACCTTTCCCGCACCGGGCAGCCCAAGCACCGCGTGGAACGGCTCCAGTGGATCGTCCGGTGGTTTGTAGAGCATCTCGGGCAACGGGTACCGTCGGTGGCACGGGAGCCGGTGGGGACACCTGGCGAGGATGATATGTGAACAGCCGGAAACGACCGACCCCTCGCGTAGCGGGAGAGGCCGCGCCCTCTCGGTCCCGCGGCGTGCGGATCTATACGCGGGGCGGCGACAGCGGCGAGACGGGCCTCATCGGAGGCGAGCGAGTCCCGAAGGATCACCCCCGGGTTGAAGCCTACGGAGCGATCGACGAACTCAACAGCCAGGTCGGGGTCGCTCGAGCTCAGTTGACGGATGCAGACCTCATTGCCCTCGTGGAGGGGATCCAGGATCGGCTGTTTGATCTCGGCGCTAAACTAGCCACCCCCACGCATGAGCGCGCGGCGATCCCGTCCATTGGAGCCGCGCACGTCACGGCTCTAGAACGCGCGATCGATGGGTTTCAGGACGCGCTCCCGCCGCTACGGGAGTTCATCCTCCCCAGTGGGACGGCTGTCGCCGCCGCTTTCCATGTCGCTCGGACTGTCGCCCGCCGTGCTGAACGACGAATCGTCACCCTCGCGCGGACGGAATCCATCGCTCCGGATGTCCTGCAGTATATGAACCGGTTGTCGGATCTGCTGTTTGTGCTCGCCCGCACCGTCAATCATCGGGCCGGGCGTCCAGACGTTGTCTGGCGCAAATCCCCCTAGGCCGAGACACCAGTATCACGCTGTCCAAGATCATGATCGTCTTCCTAAGAACTGGGGTTTTCAGGAGGAGGCGCAGACGCGATGCCGAGGACACTGCAAGTGGAACCTCTGAACGCATGCTCACCCGAGATTGGGCGTTGGCTTTGGGCCTTGGAGGAAGTCCGCGCTCGCACGCATCGACTTATAGATGGGCTGGACCAACGAACACTCGACTGGGAAGGTGCAGACGGTCGGGAGAATGCAATTGGCTCGCTGCTCTACCACATTGCACAGGTTGAGATGGGGTGGTTGTTTGGGGATATTTTGGGGAAGCCATTCCCTCTGCAGGTCCGCAGCGACTTCCCCCACAAGAGGGACGATGGGCACGGGCGGTTATCTCGTGTACTGGGTGTTCCGCTAGCAGAACATCTCGGCCGTCTCAAGCGCAGCCGGACGATTGCTCTCGATACGCTGCGCGAAATCACGATCGAGGACTGGCGTCGGCTTCGCCATCCTAGTGACGAGGACTATGAAGTCACCCCAGAGTGGGCAGTTTTCCACCTCGTTGAGCACGAGGCTGGGCACACGTTTCAGATCAGTTCGCTCAAAGCCAGGGCGACCCGCCTGTTTGCCGCCAAAGCGCACCCGTAGATCCGCACGCAGACTAAGGTTCGATCTCTTAAAGAGTCCTAGCTCGTCACTGCGCCGAGTGAGGCGGATGGGACGGACCGCGCGGCGTAGCCGGCTGTTCGCCCGCCGTTGGGGGGAGCCAGATCAGAACATCACCACACTCCTCGCCACCTCGCCCGCTCAAGCGCCTCCCAAGTCTCGCTGATCTGCTCAAACGGGTACGTCCTCGTGAGCAGCTCGTCGATCTTGAGTTTTGCACCTGCGAGAGAACCTCATCAACCGGAGAATGTCGACTAGGGAACGTTTCGCTAAAGAGGCTCCGATCTGGTGGTTGTCCGGGGCTTGACAGACTCCCAACAGGTAGACTACCGTACACATTAGTGTAGATAGTCGTCTACATCCATGAAAGTCATCGATCTCACTACCAAACCGCAGGAACTGCATGTGCAGTTCGACCCCTCGCCCGTTTACGACTTTCTCGCGGCGATGTACCTCGTCGAGAACTGGATGCCCAATGAGGGGTACGAAGTGGACCGGGCATGGGTCGTCCGCGCGCGCGCGGCACTGGGGCCCACCCTGCGACGCGACCTGCGCCTCTTTGCGAGAAAAGGAGGCATGCTCATGGGGGCCGTCTCGCTGCTTGCCCAGCGGCCTGGGGTTTCCATCCGAGAATTTATCCGAGCCGTGAGTGGCACCCGTCCCGCCGTGTTGCTTGAGCGTCTGGTTACCGCGCCGCATGGGGCCCGGACCGCGGCACCGCTCCTTTCCGAATTCCTCGCGTCCCGAAAAGAGTCGGCTCTGAGGGCGTACGTGGCCGAGTACCCACGGGAATTCGATCGCCGTCGGCTCAGAGTACTGCTCACCATGACTCCTGGGGAAGCCGGGAGTCGGCTGGTGGACTTGCTCAAGGGGTTTTATGGGAAGGTGTATCAACGGGAAGAGGAGACCGTTCTCCCCCTGTTGCGGGCGGACATCCAAGCCAAGCGCAGCTTGATGTCCACAATGCCCGCCAGTGAGGTCGTGGAACGAGCGACGGGGGGGTATACGATGTCGCCAGAGAGCGGCGGCACCCACGTGGTGCTCTCTCCCTCGATGTGCTTCCGCCCCTACAATTTGTTGTGCGAATACCCGGGCGTTCGCGTCTATATCTACCCGCTAGATAGCACGACTGACCAGGAGGCCTCCCCGATCCGGGAGCTCGAGCGCCTGTTCCGCGCACTCAGCGAACCGACGCGTCTGAGGATCCTCCAGATGCTAGCCGACCGGGAGATGTACCTCCAGGAGATCGCGGACCACCTGGGCGTGACCCATGTGACGGCGATCCATCACCTGGCCCGGTTACGGGCCGCGCGGCTCGTTCGAGTCGTCGAGCGCCATCACTTGAAACACTACTCGTTGCGTCGCGAAACCGTGGCCGATGTAGGACCGCGCGTGACAAAACTGCTCTTAAGCTGAGCGCAGATCTCACATAGTACTCGCTTGAGGAGGATGGGGCGTGGCAACTGAGACGACGCAGGATCGAGAACTCCTCACTGTTGATCAGGCAGCGGCGTACCTGCAAATCCACCGAATCACGGTGTACCGCTACATTCGAACGGGAGTGCTCCCTGCGGCCAAGCTGGGGAAACTCTACCGCATCTACCGTCGGGATGTCGAGGCGCTGCTGGCGGCCCTCACGAACACGGGGAAATGATCGGGTTCCTCACCCGCCGTTCCACGTTTTCGGCTTTGGGACACCGGGATTTTCGTCGCTACTGGACGGGAAGTCTGATCTCGCTCGTGGGGACCTGGATGCAGAGTACGGCCCAGAGCTACCTGGTCTGGGACCTCACCCGCAACCCGCTGGCAACGAGCCTGCCTTTCTTGTTCTTCTCCTTGCCCTCGACGGTCCTCGCACTCGTCGGCGGCGTCGCCGCCGACCGCGTCGATCGTCGGAAGTTGCTGCTGGGGACCCAGACGGCGTTCACCCTCCAGGCAGCGCTGTTGGCCGGGCTCACGCTGAGCGGGCATATCCGCATCTGGGAAATCTACCTCCTCGCGCTCGCGAGTGGCATCGTGATGGCCTTTGACGGACCCGCCCGCCAATCGCTGGTCCCTTCGCTGGTCGACCGAGACGTCTTGACCAACGCCATCGCCGTGAACGCGACGGCCTTCAACGCAAGTCGTGTGGTGGGTCCACCGCTGGCGGGGCTAGTCTACGCCGTGGCTGGGCCAGGGTGGTGCTTCGCGATTAACGCCGCCTCGTACTGCGCGGTCCTCTACCCCCTGTGGATCATTCGCCCGACCCCAAGGGCTAGCGGCTTGCGACAAACCCGGGTCTGGGATGACCTTCGGGAAGGCATCGCCTACGTGCGCGGCCACGCAGTAACGCGCACGATCCTCCAACTCGTGGCGCTCGTGGGCACGTTCGGGTTCACCCACGTGGTCTTGATGCCGGTCATGGCGACCAGCCTGGGGGGCGGACCGGCCGAGAACGGGTACCTGCTTGGTGCCGTCGGCGCGGGGGCGACCCTGGGAGTCCTGGGGGTGGCGACGGTGGGCTCCCTGCGGCGCCCGGGCCAGGTGATCATCGGGCTTGCCGGCGCGGGAGCGGCGTGCCTCCTGGCGTTCGCGTTCTCCCGACACTTGCTGCTGTCCTTGGTCCTCTCGGCCGGGGTCGGGGGGACCATCATGGGGTTCCTGGCGACCTCCAATTCCACGATTCAAGGCTCCGTGCCCGATGCGTTGCGGGGGCGCGTGATGAGCATTTACACCCTGGCCCTCATTGGCAGCGGCCCGCTCAACAGTCTGGTTGCAGGTGTGCTTGGCAACGTCCTCGGCGCGGCGCGTGCGATCGCGTTGAGCGCGGTAATCTTGGGCGTTGCAGTGGCTACGGTCTCTGTGCGCAATCGGCGCGTCGTTACGCTGGAAGCACCCTCCCTCTTTGCGGTCGATCCATCTATGGCGGGGGGTGAGTGAGGCGGGCACGCGCGACACTGGCGCACGTGCAGGTCGAGGGGTAGGCGTCCTAGATGCGGAGGAGGACGACGGCGGCCACGATGGTGCCCGTAATGGCCGCGCCGTAACATACGGCGGCAACGGCGCGCTGGCCCTTCTTGAGGCCTAGGTCGACGAGGGCAAAGCGGAACCGGTGCGCCCAATGGAACAGCGGCAGGGCGATGAGGACGAACAAGTACGCCCGGGTCAGTGGGTGTGACAGGAGCGCAACCATCCGAGGGTACGCGAACGCGTGCGGTGCCCAACCCGCAGGGGCCGCGATCCCGGTCAGCACGATGTGGACGGGAACGAGGACCGCAGCGATGACCCCCCCCGCCCCGAAGAGCGACCACCAGAACGGTTCACTGGATCTGGTCACCACTCACCCCCGCAACACGAACCAGCCGAGGAGGACGGAGACGATCATCCAGGCCGCATAGTTGACACCCGCCACGATTCCAGCCGGGACCCGTTCCCCCCCCAGACGCACGACAACGACCTTGGGCAGGATATTGAACCACGTGATCGCATGGAACAAGGCGAACCCTAGCGCCACGACGTGGAAGCCGAGCATGCCGGGGGTGGCGAGGAACTGTACGTAGGCGTCGTACACGTCGCGACCCTGGCCAAGTTTATGCACCATGATCAAGAACAGCACAAGATACGCTGCGACGAACACGCTGGTGAATTCGCGGACCATGAAGAGGAAATAGGCGCGATTCCGCAGCCACCACGTCGCTGGCATCGCGCGCCGGTAGGGACTCATCGTTGCCCCCAGGGCATCAACAGCCGCCGATACCAGTCAAGTGTGGTGGCCGCTTTGGCCTGCTGGATGGCGGCTGCAGGATCGACGTGTGCCGGACAGACGGTAGTGCACTCGCCGACGAGGGTGCACTCCCAGATTCCCTCATGGTGGTCGAGGACCTCCGCCCGTTGCTGGCGGCCCTGGTCACGCGAGTCCAGATTGTACCGCTGGGCCAGAGCGATCGCCGCCGGCCCCAGGAACTGCGGGACCAAGCCGTAGACGGGACAGGCCGCGTAGCAGAGCATGCAATTGATGCACATGCTGAACTGCTCGTACCGGGCCCGTGCGGCCGGCGTCTGCCGGTACTCGCCCTCCGCGAGCGGCCGCTCCTCCTCGCGGACAATCCAGGGCCGGATGCTGGAGAGTTTCGCCATGAAGTCGTCGAGGACGATTACTAGGTCGCGCTCGATCGGAAAGTTTGCCAGCGGTTCGACCCGGATCGGTGCGGGGTAGTACTCCTTCAAGAAGGCGGCGCAGCTGAGGCGGGGAACCCCGTTGAGCATCATGCCACAGCTGCCACACACCCCCATTCGGCACGACCACCGAAAGGTGAGCGTCCCGTCGATGTCGTCCTTGATGTAGTTGAGGGCATCGAGGACCACCCAGTCGTCGTGGTAGGGGACGTCGTAGTGTTGGAAGACGGGCGCATCGTCCTGCTCGGGACGATATCGGAGAACCTCCAGCGTCTGCGTGCGCTCTGGCATGCTCATCTCCCGTAGACGCGCTCGGCTGGCAGCCACCGCGTGATCACGACGTCCTTGTAGTCGATGCGTGGTGCGCGGTCGGTCCGGTAAGCCAACGTGTGCTTGAGGAACTTTGCGTCGTCACGCTTCGGATAATCGGTCCGTTGATGCGATCCGCGGGACTCGGTCCTCGCCAGGGCGGAGTGTGCGACCGCCTCGGCAACATCCAACATGCACTCCAACTCTAGCGCGGCGATGAGCTCGGTGTTGAAGTTCAGGCTCTGGTCATCGAGGCGGACGCCGGAGAAGCGCTCACGCAGTTCAGCCAGCTGGTTACAGGTGGCTCGCAGCGATTGCTCGTCCCGGTAGATCCCGCACCCGGCCTCCATCGCCTGGGTCATCGTGGTCCGCAGATGCGCCAACCGCTCTCTCCCGCGCTCTGTGCGGAGGAGGAGCTTGCCGATCCGCTCCTGCTCGTCCTTCGCCTGGGCAACAAGGGCCGCGCGATCGAGCTGCGGGTGCTCCAGGGCAAACGTCGCCCCCGCCTTGCCTGCCCGTGCCCCGAACACCAAGAGTTCGGTCAGCGAGTTGGATCCAAGTCGGTTCGCGCCATTGATGCTTACACAGGCGACTTCGCCTGCCGCGTAGAGGCCGGCCAGCGGGGTGGCCCCGTGGACGTCGGTGTGCACCCCCCCCATCATGTAGTGCACGACCGGTCGCACCGGGATGAGCTCGTGCACGGGATCAATGCCCGCATAGTTCCGGGCGAGTTCCCGCACGAAGGGGAGCTTCTTGTCGATTTTCTTCTCTCCCAGGTGCCGGATATCCAGGTAGACAATCTCTCCGTACGGCCCTTTGATCGTGCGACCTTTCTGGGCCTCCTTGACGAATGCCTGGGAAAGCCTGTCCCGCGGGCCGAGCTCCATGGCGCGCAGGCGTGGCCAGGGGTCGGGGGGACCAAGGCCATAGTCTTGCAAGTAGCGATACCCATCCTTGTTGATGAGGATTCCTCCCTCGCCGCGCGCCGCTTCGGTGATGAGGATCCCAGTTCCCGGGAGTCCTGTGGGGTGATATTGGACAAATTCCGTATCTTTCAGCGGGACTCCGGCTCGGTATGCGAGGGCCATGCCGTCGCCGGTCTTGATCGCACCGTTCGTTGTAAACGGGAAGATGCGCCCGGCCCCCCCGGTGCAAAGGATGATCGCCTTCGCTGCGATCAGGCGCACCTGCCCGGTGCGCACCTCGATGGCGGTAACCCCCTGACAGCGGCGATTTTCGACCAGCAGCTTCGTGACGAACCACTCGTCATACCGTTTGATCGCGGGGTACTTGAGCGATGTCTGAAACAGCGTATGCAGCATGTGAAAGCCCGTTTTGTCGGCCGCAAACCAGGTACGCTCGATCTTCATTCCGCCAAACGGCCGAACCGCGACGCTCCCATCGGGCTCGCGGCTCCATGGGCACCCCCAATGCTCGAGCTGGATCATCTCGCCTGGCGCTTCGGTGACGAAGGCCTCGACCGCATCCTGGTCGGCCAGCCAGTCGGACCCAGTAATCGTGTCGTCCATGTGTTCCTCGAGGCTGTCGTTTCCCTTGATCACGGCCGCCGCACCGCCCTCGGCCGAGACCGTGTGACTGCGCATGGGATACACCTTCGAGATGAGCGCGATGTTGAGGCGAGGCGTGAACTCGGCCGCGGCGATAGCCGCGCGCAGCCCCGCGCCGCCCCCGCCGATAATGAGAAGATCGTGTTGCAGGATCTCGTGGGAAGCGTCGATCGCCATCAGGAGCTCCTCACGGTGCAGTAGATTCCCCTCGCGGTCGGATACAGCGGAGCCTCACTTCGTCCCACGCGGGCGAATTCGGTCATCCTGCACCCCCACGGTTCAAGCCAGGAGCGGTCAATGCCTCCACGTTGAGCACTTCGTCCAGTTGCGCCTCGGAGAGTCCCAGCCGCTCGCGCGCCACTTCGCGCACGGTTCGCCCGCTTGCTGCCGCTGCCTTGGCAATCTCCGCGGCCTGATCGTAGCCGACGACAGGGGCCAGCGCTGTCGCCAGCATGAGCCCGCGTTCTACCAACTCGGGACCATGGCGGGTCGCCTCCAGGCCCGCAATGCACTGTGTCGCAAAGTTCCGAGAGACCGCCCCAAGCAACGCGATCGCCTGCAGGAGGTTGTGGGCGATGATCGGCATCATCGTGTTCAATTCGAAGTTGCCCCATTGGTTCCCCAGCCCGACGACCAAGTCGTTTCCCTGGACCTGAGCGCACGCCTGGATCACAGATTCGGCGATGACCGGATTGACCTTCCCAGGCATGATGGAGGATCCAGGTTGGACGGTGGGCAATTGCAGCTCGGCCAGCCCCGCGCGCGGTCCAGACCCCATCCAGCGGATGTCGTTGCCGATTTTCATCATGGCGGTCGCATAGGTCCGGAGGACTCCCGACGTGAACACGAGCGCATCGAGCGATGCCTGCGCCTGGAAATGGTTGTCCGTCTCTCGCAGTTCCAGGCCGAGCAGCGTGCTGATCCGCGAGATCGCGCGAGGGGCAAACTCAGGGTGCGCGTTAGTCCCGGTGCCGACAGCTGTTCCCCCGAGAGGGACTTCACTGAGCTCTGCCCGCGCATAGGTCAGTCGGCGAAGGGCGCGGTCGACTTGCCCCGCATAGCCCTCGAACTCCTGGCCCAAGCGAATGGGGGTCGCATCCATCAGGTGGGTCCGACCGGTCTTGATGATCGGCATGAACGCTTTCGCCTTGGCGCGAAGGGCGTCGCGCAGCGTTCCAAGTGCGGGTTCGTACTCATCGCGGAACTGGAGGAGGGCGGCGACGTGCATCGCCGTGGGGATGACGTCGTTGCTGGACTGACAGAGGTTCACGTGATCGTTGGGGTGGACGAGTTTACTGCCCCGAGCCCCCCCGAGCAACTCCGTTGCCCGGTTGGCGATCACCTCGTTCGCATTCGTGTTCGTCGAGGTGCCTGACCCTGTCTGGAAGATGTCGATCACGAACTGATCGTCCCAACGCCCCACGGCGACTTCCTCCGCGGCCTGGGCAATCGCCTTCCCGATCCGGGGGTCGAGGAGCCCGAGGTCCACGTTGACGAGCGCCGCGGCGTGCTTGATGGTACCGAGCGCCAGGAGGAAAGGGCGGGAAAATCGGTGCGTACTGATCGGGAAGTTCCGCACGGCCCGCGCGGTGGACGCCCCGTAGTACGCATCCGCGGGGACTTCCATCTCACCAAGCGAGTCGCGCTCGAGCCGAGTCGGCTTACGGGCATCTGTCACTGAAACTCGCCTCCAATCAGTCGATCGCCCAGAACGCTGTGGGACTGAGATGGCCGACTTCCCCCACGATAGGTTCGCCCGGCACCGGAGTGTCTCCTATTTTCCGAAAATGTCGGCCCGCATGTCTTCCAGATGCCGGCGCATCAACCGCCGGGCGGCCGCGGCGTGCCGCCGACGCATTGCCGCAAGGATTTGGCGGTGAAAGTCATGAGCTTTATGGGGACTGGTGGGCTCGCGGCCGGTTTTCTCCCGCGCTTGCAGCCACATCTCGTTGAGGTGCCGTATCACACTCACCAGCACGGGATTGCCAGTCGATTCGGCCAGCAGCGCATGAAAGGCGAGGTCGCTCGCCAAGTCGCGCTTCCCGGATGCGAGAGCCCCCGCCCGCTGCGCGAGGAACTCATCAAGAGCGTCGAAGTCATCCCGTGTCGCGTGCCGAGTGGCAAGTGCGACGATGCCGTCCTCCACGATGCGACGCGCGTCGAGCAAATCAAGAAGGAACGTCCGTTCGGTGAGGAGGTTGTAGACGGAAGGATCGAGCGGTACCGGGGGGGTCGTCGCGACGAACGTTCCCTCGCCAGGCCGGACCTCGACGACCCCAATGTAGTCGAGCACTCGCAGCGCCTCGCGGACCGACGCGCGGCTTACAGACAGGACATCGGCCAACACTCGTTCGCCAGGGAGGCGAGCGCCGGGTTGAAGGTGTTCGGCGGCGAGGAGGTCCTGGATCTGCCGTACAATCCCTTCATATATCCGGCTGCGCCGGATGGGTTGAAAGAGGAGGCGCTCGTGCGTGGCCATTGTGGTCTCCTAGTCTCACCCCTGATCGTCGGGTCGCCTGACGTTGTGCGGGGGGAGTCGGACTAGTGGCCTGACCAGTGATCCACCTACAGCGTATCCGCCCCCGCTCACCGCGTCAAGAGAGCGCGTTGCACCTGTAGGAGGATTGGGTTACACTTGTCGGCGGATTCGTCGAGGATCGATTGTCGGACCACCCTCGTGGCGAAAGGCATTGAGGAGGCCCCCGTGGCAGGCAGGCCGCTGACGCCCCCGAAGGAAGGGCAGCAGATTGAGATCCGCGCGGGACGGCTCCATGTGCCGGATCAGCCGATCATTCCATACATTGAAGGGGACGGTACCGGGCCCGACATCTGGCGGGCCAGCCAGCGCATTTTCGATGCCGCGATGCAGGCCGCCTACCGCGGCAAGCGTCGGCTCATCTGGTTGGAGGTTCTCGCCGGGGAAAAGGCGCATGTGAGCGTGGGCAGCTGGCTTCCTGAGGAGACCCTCAGAGCGTTTCAAACGTACATCGTCGGGATCAAGGGTCCGCTGACGACCCCCGTTGGTGGCGGCTTCCGCAGCCTCAACGTCGCCTTGCGGCAACTACTCGACCTCTACGCGTGTGTCAGGCCCGTGCGGTGGTTTGAAGGCGTCCCCAGCCCTGTCAAACACCCCGACTGGGTCGATGTCGTCATCTTTCGCGAAAACTCTGAAGACATCTACGTCGGCCTCGAACAACCCGCCGGCTCCCCCGAAGCGAAGAAGCTCATTGAGTTCGTCCGGGCCGAATTCAACTGGAAGGTGCGCGACGATTCCGGGGTCGGCTTGAAGCCGATGAGTGCATTTGGCACGAAACGACTCGTGCGCAAAGCGATTCGCTACGCCATAGATCGTGGCCGCAAGAGCGTCACCCTCGTCCACAAAGGGAACATCATGAAGTATACGGAAGGGGCGTTCCGGGAGTGGGGCTACGAGGTGGCGCGGCAAGAGTTTGGGGATGCGACGGTAACCTGGGATGACGTGACCAAACTCCACAGGGGCCAGGTCCCTTCCGGGAAAGTTCTCATCCAAGACTACATTGCAGATGTGACCTTTCAGCATCTCCTCACCCGCCCGCGGGACATCGATGTTATCGCTACGGGGAACCTCAACGGCGATTACCTTTCCGATGCCGCGGCAGCTCAGGTGGGAGGGATTGGGATGGCCCCGGGGGGCAACCTCAGCGATCACCACGCGGTGTTTGAGGCGACGCACGGGACAGCCCCGAAGTACGCCGGGCAAGACAAGGTCAACCCGGGGTCGCTCACGCTCTCGGGGGTGATGATGTTGGACTACCTCGGGTTCTCCGAAGCTGCGGCGCTGATCGTGCGGGGACTCGAGCGGACCTTCAAGCAGAAGATCGTCACCTATGACTTGGCACGGCTCATGGACGGGGCGAGAGAAGTGAAGACGAGCGAGTTCGCAAGCGCCGTGATCGACAACCTAGGCTGAGGGGGACTATGCATCATCGTCCGAAGGTCACGATTGTGGGGTCAGGGATGGTAGGTCATACCGCTGCGGGCTGGTTGGCGGCCGACGCGGCCGCTGATTTGGTCTTGGTCGACATCATCGAGAAGATGCCCGCCGGGAAAGCGCTGGACTTGCAGCAGGCCGCGCCCATCCGCGGGATTGATGTGCACGTTGTGGGGAGCAACGGCTACGAGGACACCTCGAACTCGGACGTTGTAGTCATCATTGCGGGGATCGCGCGGAAACCTGGGATGACCCGTGAGCAGTTGTTGGACACCAACACCGCGATCGTCAAAGGCGTCGTCGAGCAAGTCGTGAAGTACTCCCCTCAGGCCACCCTCATGGTCGTCACAAACCCCTTGGATGCCATGACCTACTTGACCCTCAAAGTGTCGGGGTTCCCACGACACCGCGTGATTGGGGAATCTGGGGCTCTAGACTCGACTCGGTTTCGCACGTTCATCGCGATGGAACTCGGCGTGTCGGTTGAAGATGTCCAAGCGATGGTCATCGGCGCCCACACCGACAAGGACATGGTCCCCCTGCCACGGTTTGCGGCGGTCGGGAGCGTTCCCCTTGCGCACTTGCTGCAGCCGGATCGGGTCGAGGAGCTGGTTGCCAGGACGCGGCGCGGCGGAGCGGAAATCACCGAATTGATGGGGCAGAGCGCGTTCTTCGCCCCCGGAGCGGCGATAGCCCAGATGGTGAAGGCGATCGTCCGGGACCAGAAACGCCTCCTGCCGTGCTGCGTCCACCTGGACGGCGAGTACGGCGAACGCGATGTCACCATCGGAGTACCAATCGTCCTCGGGGCTGCCGGGGTCGAGCGCATCATCGAGCTGCCTCTCAATGAGCGCGAGCGCAGCGCGTTCACCGCCTCGGTGAGGGCCGTGCGAGAGCAACTCGCCGCGCTCAAACTCTAGATCGAGTGCCCCGGTTGACATGAAACTCCACGAGTACCAAGCGAAAGCACTCTTCCAGACCTACGGCATCCCTGTTCAGCCCGGGGTCGTCATTGAGCGTCCTGAGGAGCTCTCGGGGCTCACGCTGCACTACCCTGTGGTCCTGAAAGCCCAAGTGCTGGTGGGGGGGCGAGGGAAAGCGGGGGGAATCAAGCTCGCCCAGACCCCCGCTGAAGCGAAGACGCACGCGGCGTCGATTCTCGCCCTGACGATCAAGGGGGAACGGGTGCGCCGGCTCCTCGTCGCCGAAGCGGCGGACATCCGGACCGAGTACTATCTCGCCCTCGTCCTCGATCGCAAAGTGCAGCGGTTGGTCGCGCTCGCCTCCGCCGCTGGGGGTATTGACATCGAGGACGTCGCTCGGCAGAGCCCCGAAAAGATTGCCACGCGCCCGATCGATCCCTTCTTGGGCTTCCGTCCCTTCCAGGCGCGAGAGTTAGGCCGGGCGATTGGCCTAGGTGGGAAGCTGCTCGCCGATTTTGTCGCCATCGCGACTACCCTCTCTCGCCTCGCACACGCGGAAGACGCCGAGCTCGTGGAGATCAACCCGCTCGCGGTCGTCGGCGACGCCCTGCTTGCGGTCGATGCGAAAGTCATTCTCGATGACAACGCGAGTTTCAAACATCCCGCGCGCCCCCAGAACGAAGAACTCACCGAATTGGAGCAAGCGGCGAAGGCATCCGGCCTCTCATACGTGGAGCTCGACGGGGATATCGCGATTATTGGGAACGGAGCCGGGTTGGTCATGTCCACGCTCGACGTCGTCGCCCAGTTCGGTGGCCGGCCTGCCAACTTCCTCGACGTGGGCGGGGGCGCGACGACGGAGAACATGCGCCAGGCGATCGGGATCGTGGTCCGCAAGCCGGGGGTGCGAGCGCTGTTGGTCAACATCTTCGGCGGGATTACTCGCTGCGACGACATCGCGCGGGGCATCACGAGCGCGTCCCCACCCGTGAGCATGGTGGTACGGCTTACGGGGACCAACGAAGAGGAAGGGCGGAAGATCCTCCAGGCCGCCGGGATCCAAGCCTACGTCGATCCCGAGGAGGCCGCGCGGCGCGCCGTGGCCCTCGTCCGCGGTGGGTCGTGAGCGACCTCCAGTTGCGGGGATGCCGATGTTGATCGACGCTCGCACGCGCGTCGTGGTGCAGGGCATCACCGGCTATCAGGGGGAGTTCCACACTGCGCGGATGCTAGAATTCGGCACGGCGGTGGTGGGAGGTGTTACGCCTGGCAAAGGCGGAACGCGCGTTCATGGGGTTCCGGTGTATGAGACCGTCCACGAAGCCGTCCACGCGCACGGGGCGACCGCGGCGTGTCTCTTCGTGCCGGCCCGCTTCGCGCTCGATCCCGCGCTGGAGGCGATCAGCGAGGGGCTGGACCCCGTGGTGCTCATCACCGAAGGGATTCCCCTCCACGAGACCCTCCAGATTGTCGCGTACGCCGCCCAGCGACACGTGCGGGTGATCGGACCGAACTGCCCCGGCCTCGCCACCCCCGGCCAGTGCAAGATCGGCATCATGCCCAATCACCTGTTCTTGCCGGGTCCCGTGGGGGTGGTGTCCCGCAGCGGGACGCTGAGCTATGAGATTGTGGCAGGGCTGACGCGTCGTGGGATCGGGCAGAGTGCCGCGGTGGGGCTCGGGGGAGATCCGGTCGTCGGGATGACGTTCACCGACGCCCTGGACCTCTTCCAGGAGGACCCTGCGACGCAGGCCGTCGTGCTGATCGGGGAAATCGGCGGCAGCGCAGAGGAAGAGGCGGCGCGGTTCATCAAGAGTTCGCTCAGAAAGCCTGTGGTCGCCTACATCGCTGGCCGCACGGCCCCACCGGGAAAGCGCATGGGGCATGCGGGGGCGGTTATTTCCGGCACGGAGGGAACGGCGCAAGCCAAGATTGAAGCACTCCAGGCGGCCGGAGCGCACGTGGCGGCGCTCCCGCGAGAGGTCGTCGAGCTCACTGCGAAGCTCCTGCGATGACGCAATCGGTGGGCAGTCGATCGGCAGTCGAGGCGAGGCGATCAACCTGGGGGGGGTGAGTATTGAATGGAAGGCTTCTTGCTCCGCTTGGTTTTCAACAGCGTCGCGATCTACATCACGACGCGGATCATCCACGGGCTGAGCATTCCGGACTTCACGAACGCGATCATTGCAGCGCTGGTGTTGGGGCTGGTGAACGCGTTCATTCGCCCGATTGTGCTCCTGCTCACCCTCCCCCTCAATATCCTCACCCTTGGCCTGTTGACGCTCATCGTCAACGCCTTGATGCTCTACTTGGTTGCGCTCGTGACCCCCTTACGCATCGAGGGCTTCGGAGCTGCTCTCCTTGGGGCGTTACTCATTGCCCTCATCAGCACTCTCCTCAGTCATCTCATCACCGGCGGCCGTGCTAGACTAGACTAGGCCCGCGCTGCCTGCGGGCCGCAAGGAGGACGGCCGCCGTGCCGAAAGACATGGCCGCGCGGAAGGCGCCCCGCGCGCTGATGGCTGAAATTCAATTCCTCATCATCACGGGGCTTTCCGGTGCAGGGAAGTCTACCGCGATGAAGGTGTTTGAGGACCTCGGTTTCTTCTGCGTGGACAACCTGCCGCCCGCGCTCTTGCCGAAATTCGCTGAGTTATGCCTCCAATCCGATGGCCGAGTCCGAAGGGCGGCCCTCGCGATCGACGTCCGCGGCGGGGAGTTTTTCGACGAGCTCTTCACCGCGCTGGCGCAGTTGCAAGATATGGGGTACGACTACGAGATCTTGTTTCTGGAAGCTGCCGACGAGGCGTTGGTCCGCCGGTTCGAAGAAACCCGCCGCAAACACCCGCTGGGACAAGCCGGCGGGGTGCTCGAGGGGATCCGGGCAGAACGCCGCCGGCTCCAGTCGGTGAAGGAACAAGCGGACAAGATCGTCGACACCTCTGCCTTGAGTGTGCGGGACCTGCGCGAGGAGATCCTCGGCACGTACGTGCGGGGCGAATCAGAGAAGACGTTGACGATCAGCATCGTCTCGTTCGGCTACAAGTTCGGGATTCCGCTCGACGCGGACCTGGTTTTCGATGTTCGCTTTCTCCCCAACCCCCACTACGACGACGCCCTGCGCCCCCTTCCAGGGAGCAGCGAGGAAATTCGGCGCTTCGTGCTGGGGCAGGAAGACACCCAGGAGTTCATGACACGGCTCACCGGGCTCATGGACTACTTGTTGCCGCACTTCATCGCCGAAGGGAAGGCCCACCTCACCGTGGCGTTGGGGTGCACGGGCGGGAAGCACCGGTCTGTCGTGCTGGGGGATGAACTCACTCGGTACCTGCGCCAGCAAGGGTACAAGGTCCGCGTCCGGCACCGGGACGTGAGGAAGGAGCTGTCATCGAGCCTCTCCCGCTCTACCTGACAGGCACTCGCCTCCGACGCCTTGCGCAGTGGCTCCTTCCGGGCATCGGCGTGAAACGGTGGGGGATGGTGGTCGCAGCTGGGATTCTCTTGGTCAGCGCAGGCGCCGCGCTGATTGTCAACGTGAAGCTGCTTGGGTGGTTGGAAATTGTCCTCTATCAAAGCGCTCGCTCCTTGATCGTCCTGACCGGGGGCGCGCTCTCGCCCACGGTGCTCGGCGCCCTATTAATCCTCGGGGGGGTCGCCGTGGTCTTCCTGGGGCTGCAAGGGACGATCCGGTCGATCGCGGGCGCGTTCCTGGCGAAAGGGGACCACCGTCTCGTCGAAGTCCTGCAGCACCACCGCCAACGGCAGCGGGGGCCGCGGGTCGTGGTCTTCGGGGGTGGGACCGGACTCTCCACGTTGCTGCGCGGGTTGAAACGATATACGACGAACCTGACCGCTGTCGTCACAGTCTTTGACGACGGAGGCAGCTCCGGCCGTCTCCGGCGAGAACTAGGGATCCTCCCACCTGGGGATATTCGCGATTGTCTGGTGGCGCTGGCAGAATCCGAGCCCCTGATGACCCAGCTCTTTGAGTACCGGTTCCAGGGCGGGGCGCTCGATGGGCACGCCTTTGGCAACCTGTTCATCGCGAGCCTCGCGGGCGTCACGGGCGATCTGGAAAACGCGGTCAAGGAGACCAGTAAGGTCCTCAATATTCGCGGGCGCGTCCTCCCCTCGGCCGTGGAAGACGTCGTGCTGACGGCGGAGTTTGTCGATGGGACCGTGGTCGAGGGAGAGTCGCAGATCCCACGAGCGCGGAAACGCATTCGCCGGTTGCGGCTCAACCCCTCCGATGTCGCCCCGCTGCCCGATGTGTTGCAGGCCGTGAGTGAAGCCGATTTGATTCTCCTGGGTCCGGGAAGTCTGTACACGAGCGTCATTCCGAACCTGCTCGTGCGGGGTGTCGCCGATGCTGTGCGGGCGAGCCGCGGGATGCGGGTCTACGTGTGCAACCTGATGACTCAGCCAGGGGAGACGGACGGGTTCACCGCTAGGGACCACGTCCGAGTGCTCATGGAGCAAGTGGGGCCCGGGCTCATCACCCACGTCCTGGTGAACACGCAGCGCCCTCGGAATCGGATGTTGCTTGCCCGCTATGAAGCGATCGGGGCCGTCCCCGTCGAACCCGATCTCACGCGGGTGGCCGCCTTGGGCGTCACGCCGATCGGCGAAGCGCTCATCAGCGAAGACGAAGTCGTCCGCCACGATCCCGATCGCCTCGCAAGATCGGTCATGCGCTTACTCGAGGAGCTCCCGAATGTCCCGGCGCGCGTGTGGGTCGAACGCGCCTAGCCGCCTATCCCCCTCCCCGGCCGGGGGCTCGACAAGGAGTCCGCTCCCGCGCGCGCGAATCCCACAACACCCGTCAGAATTCCGTGCGGGATTTTGACGGGCTTTTCGCGAGGAGGCTGCCCGTTTGATGCCTGCTGACGTTCGAGTCCTTGTCGACTGGCTCTACGTGGGGGTGTTCGCAGTCGTCGGCATCATTCTCGCGATCGTTCCCCTCGCCGTCGTGTGGCTGCTTGCGCCCCAGGTGGCCCTCCCGCAGAAGCGGATTACCTATGAATCTGGCGTGATCCCCTTCGGCGAGGCGTGGGCGCAATTCAACGTTCGCTACTACCTCTTCGCCCTCGTTTTCGTCGTCTTTGACATTGAGGTGATCTACCTGTACCCGTGGGCCGTGGTCTTCAGGACACTGAGCGCAGCCGCGTTCTATGAAATGCTGGTCTTCATTGCCGTGCTGTTCATCGGACTCCTCTACGCGTGGCGCAAGGGGGCGTTGGAGTGGGTCTAGGAGGGGGAATGCGTGCCCTGGCTCCGTGAACTGATTAACGCGATTGTCCTCGCGGTTGTGGTCTTCACCTTTCTCGCGGTCGTCTCGGCCATGATCGGCGTCTACCTCGAGCGGAAGATCAGCGGGTGGATCCAGGTCCGGCTCGGTCCGAAACATGTCGGTCCCCAAGGGCTCTTGCAGACGATCGCGGATACGGTGAAGCTGCTCCAGAAAGAGCACATTACCCCCCGGAACGCGGACGCCTTCATCTTCAACGCCGCGCCGATCATTGTCGCCGTGGCCGCCCTGTTGGACTGGATCGTCATCCCGTTTGGCGCCTTGGGGAGTCGCGTGCTCATCGTCCGCGACATGAACATTGGCGTGCTCTTCTTTGCGGGTATGGCCTCGCTCACTGTCGTCGGGATCCTCGCGGGAGGGTGGTCCAGCAACAACAAGTATGCGTTGCTGGGGGGGCTGCGCTCTGCCTCCCAGATGATTAGTTATGAGATTCCGCTCGCGCTGGGCATCCTCTGGGTCGTCTTGTTGGCCGGGACGTTGTCAACCGTGGGCATTGTCGAGGCGCAGGCGCGACAAGGGTGGTTCTTCTTCCAACTCCCCCCGTTTGGGCTGCTCGCCGCACTGACGTTCCTTACCGCCGCGACGGCAGAAGTGAACCGGGTCCCATTCGATCTGCCAGAAGCAGAATCGGAGCTTGTCGCCGGCTACTTCGCCGAGTACACGGGGATGCGGTTTGCCCTCTTCCAACTCGGCGAGTACGGGGAGGCGTTCGCGATGGCGGCCCTGGCGACGATCATGTTCTTCGGCGGGTGGCGCGAGCCTGATCTGCCAGCATGGGTGTGGTTAGCGCTGGCGATCGGGGCGGTGATTGTGGCCGGTCTGCTCGTGCTGGCGCGCGTGGCGGGAACGCTCCTGGTGCGCCCCATCGTTATCCTCACAGCCTTGACCGTGGGGGTCGCGGGCATCATGTACGTCGGCGTCTCCGCGCACATGCCGCAAGTGCTCCCCTCGCCGCTGTGGTTCTTCGCGAAGCTATTCGCCATCGTGTTCTTCCTCATGTGGATGCGCTGGACGTACCCGCGGTTACGCCTCGACCAGCTCTTGGGGTTCTCGTGGAAGGTGCTCCTCCCGGTTGGTCTGCTCAACCTGCTAATTACCGCGTTCATTCTCCGGGGGGGGCAGTGATGGGAGAACTTGGGGCTTTCCTCATCCTCGCGCTCGTCACCCTTGTCCCGGCCGTGGTCGTGGTGACGTCGTCGAACATCGTCCGGAGTGCGCTCTCGCTCATTCCGACCTTCCTTGGGGTGACGGGTCTCTACGTCTTGCTGCAAGCTGAGTTCGTGGCGGGTATTCAGGTCCTCATCTACGCTGGGGCGATCACGGTCCTGATTTTGTTCGTGATCATGCTCACCGAGGGAGGATCGGGGCGGCGCACCCGTCAGAGTAACGAGCAAGTGCCGGTGGGAGCGATGGCGGCCGTGTGGCTCGCCTTCCTCATTCTCACCGTGCTCGTGCGGACCCCTTGGCCCAGCCTCGGAGGCGCGGCCCCTCCCTACAACGTCATCGCCGTCGGCAATGCCTTGTTGACAAACTACGTGCTGGTGTTCGAAGTGACCAGCTTGGTACTCCTCGTGTCGTTGGTTGGAGCGATCATCATCGCCCGGCGGGAAGAGTGATCGACCAGGCGCAGGCTGAAGGAGGAGCTCGATGCACGTGGGGTTGACCCACTACTTAGTGGTCAGTACCCTGTTGTTCTCTATTGGGCTCTACGGAGTGCTCACACGACGTAACGCTGTGGCGATTCTCATGGGGATTGAACTGATGCTCAACGCGTCGAACATCAACTTCGTCGCGTTCAATCGGTTTGTCGCCCCCGGGACGGTTGGAGGGTACACCTTCGCGTTGGTCGTGATAACCCTGGCTGCGTGTGAGGCGGCGATAGGGCTGGCGCTAATCATTGCAGCCTACCGGAGCCTGGAGACCGTGCACGTTGACGAAATCAATGTGATGAAATGGTGATCTCATCCGGTCGGAGCAGCTTCCATCCGGCGAGGATCGTTCGAGGAGAGTAGATGCTCCAGTACGCTTGGCTGATCCCCCTTTTGCCGTTTGTGGCCTTCGGCCTCATCATCTTCTTCGGCCGCCGCCTACCTGGTGAGGGCGCGTACGTCGCCATAGGTGCCCTGGGACTTTCGGGGCTCCTCTCGCTGGGAGTGCTCGGGCAAGTCCTTGGGGGCGCGCAGTACGATCAGAGTGTCACCTGGGCCACGGTCCTGCAGCGGGGGCTCGAGGTGGGGTTCGCCGTGGACCCCTTGACGGCGGTGATGCTCTTTGTGGTCACGGTCGTGGGGTCCTTGATCTTCATCTACTCGATCGGGTACATGCACGGAGATCCCCGCTATCCCCGGTTCTTTGCCTACCTCTCGCTGTTCGCGGGATCGATGTTGCTGCTCGTGCTGGCGAATAACTTCCTGCTCCTCTACGTTGGGTGGGAGCTCGTGGGGGTCTGCTCGTATCTCCTCATCGGGTTCTGGTTCGAACGGCCCGCCGCCGCGCGCGCGTCCATGAAGGCCTTCGTCACGACCCGGATCGGCGACTTTTTCATGTTCCTCGGGATCCTTCTCCTCTTCTTCACGACGGATTCGCTCCGGCTCACGCCACCGCTCACCGACAAGGTCGCTGGCACGACGGTGACCCTGGCCGCGCTGTTGATTTTCGGAGGGGCTGTGGGGAAGTCCGCGCAGGTGCCGTTGCACGTCTGGCTGCCCGATGCGATGGAAGGCCCGACGCCCGTGTCTGCCCTCATCCACGCCGCGACGATGGTCGCCGCGGGTGTCTACCTCGTGGCTCGGACCTTTCCCCTCTTCTTCGGGAGTCCCGGCCACGAGGCCCTAACCGTCGTGGCCTATGTCGGCGGGATCACGGCGCTCATGGCCGCGGTCATCGGGGTCGTGCAGGACGACATCAAGCGGGTGCTCGCGTATTCCACCATTAGCCAGCTCGGGTACATGATGATGGGCCTCGGACTTCTCGGGTATACCGCAGGCGTCTTCCATCTGATGACCCACGCGTTTTTCAAAGCGCTCCTCTTCCTCGCTGCGGGGTCGGTTATCCACGCCATGCAAACGAACGATATCAAGCAGATGGGGGGCCTCGCGCGCGTCATGCCGGTGACGTATTGGACGATGGTCATCGGGGCCCTGGCCCTCTCCGGCGTGCCTCCCTTCGCGGGTTTCTGGAGCAAGGACGAGATCCTCGCGGAGGCGTTCCACCATAACCAGCTCCTGTTCGTCTTCGGCGCGCTCGGCGCGTTCCTGACCTCCTTTTATGTGTTCCGCATGATCTTCTACACCTTTGCAGGCGAGGCGCGAAACCATACGGCCCATCCCCACGAGTCGCCCCGGGTGATGACGGTCCCCCTCATCATCTTGGCGGTCTTCTCCGCGGGCATTGGGTTGGTTGGCGCCCCCTTCTTCGGCGCGCCGTTTGCGAAGTTCATCCATCTCGAATCCGTCGAGGCGCTCCCGTTCGAGCCGACCGTTGCGTTGTTCTCGACGGGGATCGCGCTGGCAGGCATCGGCGCGGCGGCGGTGCTCTACCGATGGCGGTGGATCTCTTCAGCCGCGCTGCGACGGGGGTTCGCGCCCCTGTATGTGGCCGCCGTCCACAAGTTCTGGTGGGATGAGTTCTATGGGGCCACGGTCGTCCGCGGGACGCTCTGGAGTGCGCGCGCCCTCCGCGCGTTCGATTCCGACGTGATCGACGGGGCCGTCAATGGGGTAGGGTTCGTGAGCGTCCGGGCCGCCTCCGTGTACCGGGTCTTCGATCTGTACGTCATCGACGGCGTCGTCAACCTGATCGGCTGGACGACCAAAGCGGTCGGTGGGGCGCTGCGCTACGGCCAGACGGGACGGCCCCAGAACTACCTGCTCGTAATTGCGTTGGGCATCATTTTGCTCGTGGCGATAGGGGTGCTTCGTTGAAGACCACTCGAAGGAGCGGGGACGAGCGGGGGATTCGGAGCGTCAGTCCGCCCCCTAGGAGACGGGACGTCCCGTGCAATCGGACTGACTCGACGACGACCCAATTTGCAGGAGGCCAGCACCGATGCTCAGCCTGATCATCTTCTTGCCGCTGCTCGGCGGACTCATCATCTTGTTCATCCCCAAGTCCAGCGAAGCGTCGATGCGCACGGTCGCACTCATCTTCTCCGGCGCGTCGTTGGTGCTGGGGGGCGTCGCTGCCGGTTCCTTCCACCTCGGTGGGGGGATGCAACTGCAGGAAGTCTATCACTGGATCCCGAGCCTCGGGATCGACTACCGCGTCGGGATCGACGGCCTCAGTTTCCCCCTGATCCTCCTCACGGCAGGTTTGAGCGTGCTGTCCATTATCTACTCCTGGCGCATGGACCTGCGGGTCAAGGAATACCTCTTCTTGTTCCTGTTGCTGCAGACAGGGATGATCGGCGTCTTTGCCGCGCTCGACTTCTTCCTCTTCTACATCTTCTGGGAACTCACACTCGTGCCGATGTACTTCCTCATCGGGATCTGGGGCGGGCCCCGCAGAGAGTACGCGGCGATCAAGTTCTTCCTCTACACCCTGGTCGGCTCGCTGGCGATGCTGCTGGCGATTCTTGTGATGTACTTCAATTCCGATCCGCACACGTTCAACATGTTGGAGCTCATCCGTCAACAGCCGCTGGCCACCAAGCCTGCGTTGGCCGCGCTCGCGTTTTGGGGGTTCTTCCTCAGTTTTGCGATTAAGGTCCCGATGTGGCCGTTCCACACGTGGCTTCCTGACGCTCACGTCGAGGCCCCCACGGCCGCGAGCGTCATTCTGGCTGGGGTCCTCCTGAAGATGGGCACGTACGGGTTCGTGCGCGTGAGTCTCCCCATGTTGCCGGACGTCTTCAAGGACTCCGCGCTCATCATTGCGATCTTGGCGCTGCTGGGGATCGTCTATGGTGCGCTGGTAGCGATGGCGCAGACCGATCTCAAGAAGCTGGTGGCGTACAGCTCCGTCAACCACATGGGCTATGTGATGTTGGCGATCGCGGCCGCCGCCGCGGCGAGGGGCGATCTCACCAAGACGGTCGCCTCCGCGATCGCGCTCAATGGCGCGGTCTTTGAGATGGTGGCGCATGGGATCATCACGGGTGCCTTGTTCTTCCTCGTCGGCGTGCTCTACGATTACCGGGCCCACACACGCGGAGTGGATGAGTTTGGCGGATTGGGAGCGCGCCTTCCCATCTACTCGGGGATCACGATGGTCGCGATGTTGGCCTCGTTGGGGCTGCCCGGGTTGATGGGGTTCGTCGCTGAGTTCTTCATCTTCCTTGGGTCCTTTGCGATCTTCCCGTACTTGACCGCCATCGCGGTCACGGGCGTCGTGTTCACGGCGGGGATGTTCCTGTGGACAATTCAACGGATCTTCCTCGGGCCACTCAACCCGCGATGGGCAGGGCTTCCAGACATGGATGGCCGCGAGAAGATCGCGTTGGTGCCCCTGCTGGTCGCAACGCTGTTGTTTGGCATCTTCCCCAAGCCGCTGCTCGATGTCATCAACGCGGCGATGGTCGGGTTAATTAGCACACTCCGGTGAGGTGGCTCAGTGAGCTCGGCTGATCTGTGGTCGATCACTCCCGAACTCTGGCTCATTGGGCTGGGCGTGGTGCTCTTGCTCGTCGACCTCGTCGTGCCCCCCTCGAAGAAATTCGTCGTCGGCCTCATCGGGGTAGTCGGCGTGCTCTTGAGTATCCTCCCCGCGGTGGGGTTGTTCCAGAGTGAGCCGCGTACCGTCCTCTATGGGAGCTATGCTGTCGACGGGTTTGCCATCTTCTTCAAAGTGCTCGTCGCAGTGGCGACCGCCTTAGTGATGCTCGCGTCGATCGCGTACTTCAACGCTAGGGTCCGCTTCGAAGGCGAGTTCTACGCGTTGCTCGTCTTCACCGCGGTCGGGCTGGTGTTGATGGCGGGCAGTACCGACCTCATCTTGTTGGCGTTGGCGATCGAATTCGTGAGTCTGACCTCGTATGTGCTGGCCGGGTACCTGAAGACGAGCCCCAAGAGCAATGAGGCCGGGATCAAGTACTTCTTGTTCGGGGCGGCCGCGTCGGCGATCATGCTTTTTGGCTTCTCGCTCCTCTACGGGTTGAGCGGGACGACCAACTTCGCCGAACTCGCCATCAAGCTCCGGACGGCGCCGCCGAGTGCCCTCTATCTCGGAGTGGCCATGATGCTCGCGGGGTTTGGTTTCAAGATCTCGATGGTCCCCTTCCATCAGTGGACTCCCGACGTCTACGAAGGGGCACCGACCCCGGTTGCCGCGTTCCTATCGGTTGCCTCCAAGGCCGCGGGGTTCGCTGCCCTGGTCCGCATCCTGCTGGTGGCGATCGATCCGGCGCGCGTGGACTGGGTGCTCCTGCTGGCGGTGCTCGCAGCGGTCTCGATGACGATCGGGAACCTCATGGCCCTTCCCCAACGCAACATCAAGCGGATGCTCGCGTATTCGAGCATCGCCCAAGCGGGGTTCATCTTGATCGGCGCCGCCGCGTTCCGGGGGAACTTTGGCATCCCCGGGCTCCTCATCTACCTTTTCGGCTATACCTTCACGCAGCTAGGCGCGTTCTTTGTGGTTGTCCTTATCGGGCGACAGCTCGGCACCGATGCGATTGGGGACTACGCGGGACTCGCTCAGCGCGCACCCGTGTCGGCGTTCCTCATGACCGTCTTCCTGCTCTCGTTGACCGGGATCCCGCCAACGGCGGTGTTTTTCGGGAAGTATTACCTCCTCTTGGCGGCGATCGACAACCAGCTCCTGTGGCTCGCGATCATCGCGGTCATCAACTCCGTCATTTCCTTCTACTACTACGCGGGGGTGATCAAGGCGATGTACTTCCTCCCCGCCACCTCGACGACCCCGATTGAGGAGCCTCCGAGCCTGCAAGTGGCTCTCGGAATTACAGGGTTAGGAACGTTGATCATCGGCCTCTACCCGCAGCCGCTCATCGACCTCGCGCGTTCGGCCGGACTCCTGCTCGGACTCTAGGTTGCCTTTGGGCGACCCCGCTAGGCAAGGAAATGCGTGTTCCCTTCGGGAGTCGTCGGAGACGCTTGAGGGGATGTGCAGGACCTCTTGTCGTGCAAGCCGTACTCTCCCAAGGCCACCAATTTGGCATTTGCTTGACGAGGTTCTGAGCAGTTTGCTATCATGACTGCGTGTTTTGCGAACCCAGGACACGCGGGAAGGTTCGCCCGTGTTTCCTGGGTTTTCTCCGGATAGCGCAGTGCCACACGGTTGCAACCCGCACGGTGGGCCCCGCGAGGACACGACGCTAGGACAGGTGGGTAAGCAATGACGGCCAAGACTGGCCCTTCGGACGATAACGTCCTAGTCCTGATTGCCGCCAAAGAAAAGGAACTCGAGACGCGCGTCAACCTGGCTCGAGAGCAGGCGCGGCAGATCGTCGATGACGCCCGTCGCCAGGCCGAAGCCGATCAGCAACGCGCCCATCGTGAGGCCGCTGAGTATGCGGAACGGCTGCGGGGTGAGGCAGCCCGTGAACGTGACGCGATAGCCGGCGAACACCTCCAGAAGGCACAGCAACAAGTCGAGCAGGTGCGTGCACGCGCGCGCGAGCGACGAGCTCAGGCGGTCGCCCTCGTAGTCCAGCGCGTCCTGGCAAGCCTCGCTCCTTAAGGACAGCTGATGATCGTAGGGATGAGCCACGTCCTGGTGCTAGGGCCCAAGCGGCTCTTGGATCCCGTGATCGAGGAGATCCAGCGGCTCGGGACGCTGCACATTGACCGGATCGAGTCCCCGGACATCCCCGAGATGAGTCCGTTGCGGCTTGCTGACGCGGAGGGCGTAACGGTGCAAGCCCTCGAGCGAGCCTTCACTAGATCTGACGGAGTGCTCACGCTCCTGCCCTCGACACCAGACGTGAGTGCGCCAGCGACGGTCCCAGATCCCGAAGTCAGTGTCGAGACCCTCGACGAGCAACTCGCCGGAATCGATCGGCAAGTTCGGGACCTTACGCGGAGACGGTTGGAGCTTGAGGAGGAGCGGACGCTCATCGAGGCCTACGAAGGCGCCATCCGCGTCCTCTCGCCTCTGTTGCGTGCGTTGGATGCGAGCAAGACCTTAGAAGCAGTGGGGTTCCTCCTGAACACGAATGACCTGACCGCCGTAGCTGCGCTCCGCAATGAGCTCAGTAAGGCGACTGCGGGGCACGTCGAGGTCGTCAGCCGGACCGTCGATGACCGCCGGATCGGGGTGGTCGTTGCGTTCTTGCGGCAAGACGGTGAGCAGGTCCGCGCCGTGCTCTCCCGCGCAGGCGGCGCCGAGTTACGCCTGCCTGTGCGCTTCGCGCAGCCCGACCCGGCCGAGACGATCGCGCTTATGGAGCGCCGGAAAGGCGAGATCCCGCTGGCGCTCGCCCAGATCGAGCAGGAGCTGGTCCAGATCGCGGCCGCCGAACGGGCGCGGGTGGAGGCGATCCGCGACGGACTTGCGGATCGCCTCGCGCAGCTGAAAGTGGTCCCTGAATTGATGCAATCGCACTACACATTCATCTTGCATGGGTGGGCGCCAACGCGCTCAGTTCGTGAGCTCCGGGAGGCTCTGAGGGCTCGCTTTGGGGCGGAGGTCGTCGTCCATGATGCCCCCGTCGATGCCCACCATGAGCCCGAACGTGTGCCCGTGCTGCTTGACAACCATCCGCTTATTCGCCCCGTCCAACGACTGCTCGGGCTCTTTCAACCACCCCGGTACGGGTCGTGGGATCCAAGTCCAGTGATGGCGATTACCTTCCCGATCTTCGTCGGGCTCGTCATCGGGGACGCAGGCTACGGGCTCCTCCTCTTCCTGCTGGGGTGGTGGTTCCGCACGCGCGCCCGGGCGGGACGGGCGTTGGAACTCCGGCCCTTGAGCCTACGATTCCCCCCTCCGCTGCTTGCGGACATATCGTTCCTGACGCGCGTGTGTGCCTTCTGGATAATGTTCTTCGGAGTCGTCTATGCAGAGTTCTTTGGGAACCTCCCCGAGCTGTTGTTCCACGTCACGCCGCTCTTCGACCGCCTCAAGGAGAAGGACCTGTACTTCCTCGTGGTGATTGCCGCGGGCATTCTCATGATCTCCCTGGGGCTCATTATCCACCTCGTGCAAGCGCTTCGGCATCGGCACATGGTCGGGGTCTTTGAGTCCGTGGTACTCATCCTTGGGACCGCGGGCCTCCTCCTCTTCCTCGGAGCCCGCGGCCAAAAGCTGCCCGCAAGTCTCGAAGGGCTCGGGATCAAGTTGTTCCTCGGCGCTGTCGTCGTGGCGGTCGTCTCTCTCGTGTTTGAACGAGACATCATGAAGCGGTTCCTCTGGATCCTGGAAAGCACGTCTGCGTTTGGTCACATCATTTCCCACGCGCGGTTGATGGCCTTTGGCTTGGCGGCGGCAGCCCTGCCCGCGACCGCGAATCAATTGGGGCGGGAAATGGGCAAACCCGGGATCGTGCTCATGATCTTGATCGCCGCGTTTTGGCAGACCTTGTTCCTCGCGTTCACGATTCTGGGTCACGTGATTCAGCCAGCCCGTCTTCATTGGGTCGAGTTCTTCACGAAGATCAAGTTCCACGAAGAGACTGGAAGGCGGTACCGCCCATTCCAGAAGGCGCGCGCATCACAGACGTAAACGCGCAATCGGCACAGCGGAGGCAGACTATCTCCACACAATGCAGGAGGTGAGTGGGTTGAAAAGAGTGGTTCTGGGAAGCATGCTAGCGTTGGTGCTGACCCTCGCGTTCGCGGGCGTAGTGCTAGCGCAGGAGCCCGCGGCGGCGAAACCGTCGGGCGGCATCAATTCAGGGTTGTTGGGACTCGCCGCTGCACTCGCGGTGGGACTGGGGGCCATTGGCACGGCGTGGGCGCAATCCCGGATTGGCGCCGCAGCTGCGGGGGCGATCGCGGAGCGACCCGAAATTGCCGGGTTGATGCTCGTCTTCTTAGCGCTCCCAGAGACGATGATCATCCTGGGGTTCTTGATCGCGTACTTCGTCATCGGCAAGATCTAGTCCATGAGGTCTGAGCTCACCGAGCTTCTCGAGAAGGAGGCCGCGGTCGAATGCGCGCGCATCCTCGAAGACGCGCGCGTCCAGGTGGAGGCGATCGGGGCGCAAGCGCGGCGCGAGGCGCAGAGCTACCTTGAGGCGCAGAAGCGCCTCGCGGAGACAGAACGGCAGGCGGTGCGGATGAAAGCGGAAAGCGCGGCCCAGCTCCATGCGGCGTCGCTGGTCTTGCAAGCGAAGGACGAGGCGCTGACGGCCATTCTGGCTGAGGCGGAAGCCGAATTGAAACGCATCACGCAGAATAAGACCCAGTACGCGAAGGTCCTCCGCGGGCTGATTCAAGAGGGCGCCACCGGGCTGAGTGGTCGCCTCACCGTTGAAGTGCACCCCGATGACCTCCAGGTTGCCCGCCAAGCCGTGAAAGAGGCAGGTCTTGATGCGGAGGTGAAATCCTCAACCGCGATCTCGGGGGGCGTTCGGCTAGTGACCTCCGATGGACGCTTCATGGTTGAAAACACCCTGACGTCACGATTGGAGCGGATCAAACCGGTTCTGGCCTCCGAGGTGGCCGCGCTTCTGTGGCACTGACCGCGGCCCGAGACGGGGTGCCGCCGTGGGGGATCCGAAAGAGCACCGATGCCTGACTTTCCCTACATCAATGCCCGCGTGCGAGCGATGCGTAGCCGCCTCTTCACCTCCGGACAGGTGGAGGAGTTGCTCGCTCTGCCAAGCATCGACGCGCTGATCCAGGCGCTGTCGAACTCTCCGTACGGAGGGGAGCTCCAGGAAGCGCTCACGCGACATCCCGGGTTACAGGCCGTCGATGAGGCGCTCGCCCACAACTTCTATCGGACGACAACCAAGATCTTGGGATTCGCTGAGGGCAAGGCGCGTGCCCTCATCGAGACGATCTTGATGCGGTGGGACCGAGCGAACCTCCTCCTGATCCTCCGCGGGAAACACACCCGGCGGTCAGAGGACGCGATCCTCGCCAGCTTGTTCCCTGCCGGGCGGCTGGGCGAGGTCGCCTTGCGCGAGATGGTCGCGCAACCCGATGTCGCCGGTGTGCTCGGGGCCCTTGGAGGCCTCGGCCACCCCTTCGCGCCTGCGGTGGCAGCCGGGCTGGCCGCCTACCAGAAAACCCAGGATCTCTTCGAGCTGGAGCTCCACGTTGACCGCGCGTATGCGACCCTCGGCCTGCAGGTGGCTAAGGGAGGCGGATACAACGAACAGGTGGTGCGAGAGTTCTTGCAATTGGAGCTAGATGCCACCAATGTGAAAACAGCACTGAAACTCCGCAGCGCAGGGGGGTTGTCGCGTAAGGCCCTGGCGCGGTTTTTCATCCCAGGCGGGCGCGTGGTCTCCGAAGAGCTCTTTCTCAAACTGGTCGATCCGGAGACGGTCGAACAAGGCATCATGGGGTTGCGCGTACGGGGGTTTCCGATCAAAGGGATCGAGGATCTCACGGTCTTTGAACGTGAGCTCGATCTGACCCTGCTCCAAGCGCAGACCGCGAGGTACCTTGAAGACCCGCTCAGCATTGATATCGTCATCGCCTACGTGGCGATGAAATACCGGGAGATTGCCAACTTGCGTCTCATCGCGCGGAGCAAGACGCTAGGCATTCCGCGGGATCGGGTCCGAGAGGAGCTCGTCGGTGTATAGGGTGGCCGTCGTCACGGATCCTGAGACTGCGACCGGCTTTCGGCTCGCAGGGGTCGAAGTCCGGGAGGCCGATTCGGTCAGTGCGGTCTTGGCGCACCTGAAGACGTTGTTGGCGCAAGACTACGGGCTCGTCGCGATCAACGAGGACTTGCTCAAAAGTGTGGAAGAGGGGCTCGCGCGGCTGATGCGGGGACGCGACATGCCAATCATCGTCCCGTTCCCGGCGCCAAAGGCGCAACTCGAACGTGGAGAAGCGTACATCGCGCGGTTAGTGAAAGAACACATCGGGTTCTACGTGAAACTCAAGTAGACCTGGCCACCGAAGTGTGTCTCAGGGAGGCGTCCAGATGGCTATGAAGGGAGTCATCGTCAAGATCTCGGGTCCAGCCGTCATCGCCAAAGGGATGACAGGGGCCCGGATGTACGACATCGTCCGCGTTGGACGAGAGGGACTCTTGGGCGAGATTATCCGCCTCGACGGGGAAACGGCGTTTGTCCAAGTCTATGAGGAGACCTCGGGTCTCTATGTGGGCGAACCGATCGAGAGTACAGAGAACCCCCTCACCGTTGAACTCGGGCCCGGACTGCTCACGGGGATCTTTGATGGGGTGCAGCGCCCGCTGGAGAGCATCCGCCAGCAGAAGGGAGATTTCATCGCGCGCGGCGCGGTAGTCAGCGCGTTGGACCGCAAGAAGCGGTGGACGTTTGAACCATCGGTCTCCCGCGGGACCCACGTAGGTCCGGGCGACGTCCTGGGCTCCGTCCAAGAGTTCGGGTTCAAACATCAGATTCTTGTGCCTCCAACCGTGAAGGGAGACGAGGTCGCTGAGATCAAGCGCGGCGAGTTCACTGTCATCGACCCGATCTGTCGGCTGAAGGGTGGGACCGAGATCGCGATGATGCACTTGTGGCCGGTACGTCAAGCGCGACCGGTCAAAGACCGCCAAGCGCCCCGGGAGCCCTTCATCACGGGCCAGCGAATCATCGACGTCTTGTTCCCCGTGGCGATGGGGGGTACCGCGGCCATCCCCGGACCATTTGGGTCAGGGAAAACGATCATGCAGCAGACCCTCGCGAAGTGGGGCGACGCGGACGTCATCATCTACGTCGGGTGTGGCGAGCGCGGGAACGAGATGACCCACGTCCTCGAGGAGTTCCCCGAGCTGGAGGACCCGCGGACGGGCCGGCCATTGATGGAGCGGACAATTATCATTGCGAACACCTCGAACATGCCCGTCGCTGCGCGGGAAGCCTCCGTGTACACGGGGATCACCATGGCCGAGTACTGGCGCGACCAGGGTCTCAAAGTCGCGGTGATGGCGGACTCGACGAGCCGTTGGGCGGAGGCGATGCGTGAGATCTCCTCCCGGCTGGAGGAGATGCCGGCGGAGGAAGGGTACCCGTCCTACTTGAGCAGCCGACTTGCGGCATTCTATGAGCGGGCCGGGCGAGTCGTCTGCCTGGGGACCCCGGAACGGCGCGGGTCGATTACGGTGATCGGCGCCGTGTCCCCTCCCGGGGGAGACCTCTCCGAGCCGGTGACGCAGGCCACCCTCCGGATCACCGGCACGTTCTGGGCGTTGGACGACAAGCTCGCCAGCCGACGTCACTTCCCGGCGATCAACTGGCTTCGCTCCTACAGCCTCTACACCGATCTCTTCAAACCCTGGTACAAGGACAACGTGCCCCCCGAGTTTGAGGCCTTGCGGGCTCGAACCAATGCCCTGTTGCAGCGTGAAGCCGAGCTCCAAGACATCGTGCAACTGGTCGGGCCAGACGCGCTCCAGGATGACCAGCGGATGGTGATTGAGGTCGGCAAGATGCTGCGGGAAGATTTCCTGCAGCAGAACGCGTACACAGACGACGCCCACTGCTCGCTAGAGAAATCCTACGGCATGCTGAAGTCGATCTTCGCATTCTACGATGAAGCATCCACCGCGCTGAAGCGAGGCATGCTCCTTGATGACATTCTGAACCTCCCGCAAATTGAGGAGATCGCGCGCATGAAAGATGTGCACAAAGGCGAATTCGAAGCATACATCACAGGCTGGCTCAAGCAACTACCGGCGGCTTTCAGCGAGAAGCCGGCGGAAGCGGCAGCGATGGGAACGGCCGGATCCTGACCCTTACCGGGGGAGGCTCACCGATGGAGTTGACGACCAAACGGTACCAGTCGATCTCGTACATCTCGGGTCCACTTCTTTTCGTCGAGGGGGCAAAGGACCTCGCCTATGGTGCGATTGTGAACATTCATCTCCCAGACGAGAGCATCCGCGGCGGGCAAGTGGTCGAAGTGTCCGAGCGGAACGCGGTCATTCAGGTTTTTGAAGAGACCACTGGGTTGGACTTGGCGCGGACCTCCATCAGCCTGCGCGAGGATGTGGCCCGCTTGGGGGTCTCCCGCGAAATCATCGGGCGGCGATTCGATGGCCTCGGTGACCCGATCGACGGGCTCCCTCCCGTCATCCCCGATAAACGGGTGCCCATCATCGGTGAGCCAATCAACCCGGTCGCGCGCGAGCGCCCGCAGGAGTTCATCCAGACGGGCATTTCCGCCATCGACGGCTTGAACACCCTCGTGCGCGGGCAAAAGCTCCCGATCTTCAGCGGCGCGGGGCTGCCGCACAACGAAATCGCGGCCCAGATCGCCCGCCAAGCCAAGGTACTCGGGACCACCGAAGCCTTTTCCGTGGTCTTCGCGGCGATGGGGATCACCCAGCGGGAGGCAGCGTTCTTCATCGAGCAGTTTGAGTCCACCGGAGCACTGGCGCGGTCTGTGGTGTTCCTCAACTTGGCGGACGACCCGGCGATCGAGCGCTTGATTACTCCACGCGTCGCGCTCACGGCCGCCGAATACCTCGCGTTCGACCTTGACATGCAAGTTCTGGTCATCCTGACCGATCTCACTTCGTATAGTGAAGCGCTTCGCGAAATCGGCGCGGCGCGTGAGGAGATTCCTGGTCGGCGAGGCTATCCCGGGTACATGTACACTGACCTCGCGACGATCTATGAACGGGCGGGTCGCATCCATGGGCGCAAGGGCTCGATCACCCAGCTCCCGATCTTGACGATGCCTGATGACGACATCACCCACCCCATTCCGGACCTCACGGGATACATCACGGAGGGGCAGATTCTCTTGAGCCGGGAACTCCATCGCGCGGGCGTGTACCCGCCTATTACGCCGTTGCGCAGCCTCTCGCGGTTGATGAACGACGGGATTGGCAAGGGTCGTACGCGCGAGGACCACAGCGCGCTGCGCGACCAACTCTACGCTTCGTACGCCAATGGGGTGGACCTCCGGAAGCTGGTCGCGATCATCGGCGAAGAGGCGCTGACTGACCGCGACCGATTGTACCTGAAGTTTTCAGAGGGGTTTGAGAAGGAGTTTCTCAACCAGGGAGAGACCGATCGGACGATTGAAGAGACGCTGACGCTTGCGTGGAAGCTACTGTCCACCTTCCCCAAAGGCGAGCTCAAACGAGTCAAACAGGATCATATCGACCGGTACTATTTCGGCGAGCAAATGGAGAAGTTGTGGGAAGACAAGACCCGTGTCTAGGAGTGGCTCAAGAATCGCGCAAACCCCTCACACCCACGAGGCGATAGCCGGTGCCTGAGACAGTTAGCCCCACTCGGATGAACCTGCTGCAACGCCGGCAGCAGGCGAAAATCGCCATTCAAGGCGTCGACCTGCTCAAGCGCAAGCGGGATGCGCTTGTCGCGGACTTCTTCAACGTCGTGCGCCAGAGCCTCGCAGCTCGGGAACGCCTCACGGCGGCGTGCGAAGAGGCATACGTGATGCTCGCGCTGGCCAAGGCGTGGGAGGGGCGAGAGGCGCTCGAAGCCGCCGCCATGGGGGACCGCCGCGAGCTGCTCGTCGACATCGCCGTGCGGAACGTCTGGGGGACGAAGATTCCCGAGGTCGCCGTCAAGGAGGTCCGACGGACTCTCCTAGAGCGGGGGCACAACCCGGTGACGACGAGTGCCCGAACGGTCGAAAGCGCCGCGAACTTCGAGGAGGTTTTGAATGCCATCTTGGAGGTCGCGGCGACCGAAGTGAAGCTGAAGAAGATCGGGGAAGAGATCAAGAAGACGACCCGCCGGGTGAATGCGCTAGAACAAGTCGTCATTCCGAGACTGCTCGGCGAGACCCGGTACATTCAGTCCGTGCTTGAGCAACGGGCGCGCGAAGACGTCTTCCGCCTCAAACGGATCAAGAAGAAGCTTGACGCGCGCGAGCGCGCCGCCTCGGCCTGATCCCGCCTCCGACTTTCGCAGAAGTCGCTCCGAACATCAGCCCACTTCACTAGTGTGTGCGTTGCCGAGCGAGTCCGCAATCGACCTCTCGTACGTCGCACCGGCTGTCGCGCCGACGACAAGGATCACTGCCGACTTCTCGGTAGCGCGGAAGACTTTCGCCTCGCCCGTGAGGTCGGCGTTGGTCCGCAGGCATGCTTCGCAGCCCTCAGCGGGTAGGGGTCTCGTGCAAGCTCGTGTTCACGGATGCGCCGTGGATGCTCAACAGCCGGCAGAGGGATTACTCCATCGGCAGGCCCACGTAGTTCTCTGCCAGTGTTTGCGCCGCTGCTCGCGAACTGGCGACGTACTCGAGTTCGGCGAGCTGCCGCCGCCGGTCGAAAGCATTGTCATCGTCGAACCGATGTAACATGGCCGTCATCCACCAGGAAAACCGCTGTACCTTCCAGATGCGGCGCAAGCAAGTGTCCGAATATTGCGCGAGCAGATCCGCGTGACCCGAAGCATAAAACTCGCGCAGCGCCCGGGCCAGCACACGAACGTCCGCCACGGCCAGGTTGAGCCCTTTCGCGCCGGTTGGCGGTACGATGTGCGCGGCGTCGCCAGCCAGGAACAGCCGCCCGTATCGCATCGGCTCGACCACGA